>Ga0335072_10001660_pt1:0-32500 | contig 35738 bp, 27 predicted proteins | sample Lox_Sample_21_FD_206725 | JGI IMG/M metagenome (GOLD analysis project Ga0335072, IMG submission 206725) | Soil microbial communities from Loxahatchee National Wildlife Refuge, Florida, United States - Lox_Sample_2.1 | ecosystem: Environmental > Terrestrial > Soil > Wetlands | place... | reverse complement strand
GCAGCGTACAGCGACAGCGGCGTATCCGTCCGATCCGTTTCGCGAAACGGCAGCGCCTGACTGGCGCCGTACACCGAGGACGTGCTCGCGTACACCAGGTGCCGCAGCCGAGGCAGCCGGCGCGCGATCTCCAGCACCACCAAGTGCCCCACCACATTGGTCTGCACATAAGCGTGTGGATCGACCAGCGAGTGCCGCACGCCCGCCTGCGCGGCCAGATGGACGATGACTTCGATCCCCGGATGCGCCGCGGCCAACGCCTCCATCGCCGCACGATCCGCGACATCAATGGCATGGAACGTGAAACCGGGGCGCGGCGTCAGCCGGTCCAGCCGCGCCTGCTTCAGTCGCACATCGTAATAATGGTTCAGGTTGTCCACGCCGATCACCGGCGTGTCAGCCGCCAGCAATGCCTCGGCCACGTGGTAGCCGATGAACCCCGCCGCGCCAGTCAGCAGCACCGTCACGCGACGGGACGCGCGACCAGGCGGTCCTCCAGCAATTCCAGCACCGCGTGGCCGAGCGCAATGTGGCATTCCTGGATCCGCGCCGTCTCCTTGTCCGGCACCAGCAGCACGTGGTCGCACAGCCCCATCGCCGGCTCTCCGCCGCCGCCGAGCAATCCGACGGTGACGATCCCCATCTCCCGCGCCGCCCCCAGCGCCTTCACCACATTGGGCGAGCGGCCCGACGTGGTGATGCCGAACAACACATCCCCCCGCCGTCCCAGCCCGCGCAGCGGCCGTTCAAACACGCGCTCATAGCCGTAATCATTGCCGCACGCGGTCAGCATCGCCGGATCCAGGGTCAGCGCCAGCGCCGGCCAGGATTCCCGCTCCACTGCGCCGCGCAGCCGGATCAGCAGCTCGGTTGCCAGGTGCTGGCTATCCGCCGCCGAACCGCCATTGCCGCAGAAGATCAGTTTTCCCCCGCCGCGGATGCTGCTTTCGCTGGCATCCACCACGCGGATCACGGCGTCCGCCAGTTCGGTCGCGATCCGCCGCTTCAGCTCGGCGGATTTGGTCATCATGGCGGCGAAGCGCTCGATTTCGTGCATTTCTCACCCGGTTCCGCGGCAGGTTCGAATTGCTTCTACACCGGTCGGCAATCCCGTGGCTACGACGGTGCGAAGGCGACTATTGCGCCACCCAGCCGCCATCGATCGACAGTGGCGCGCCGGTGATCGTCCCGGCGCCATCGGAGCACAGAAACACCGCCAGCGCGCCGATACCTTCCGGTGTGGAGAAACGCAGCATCGGCTGCTTCTCTGCCAGGAAGCGCTCCGCCGCTTGTTCGACGCTAATACCCTCCTGACCAGCGCGCGCCTCCAACTGCCGTTCCACCAGGGGCGTTTTCACCCAGCCGGGGCAGATCGCATTCACCGTGACGCCTGAGTTGGCCAACTCGATCGCGGCAACCTTGGTCATCCCCACCACGCCATGCTTCGCCGCGACATAGGCAACCTTTTGCATGCTCGCGACCAAGCCGTGCGCCGAGGCAATGTTGATGATCCGCCCCCACCCCCGCCGCTTCATGCCCGGAATCGCCGCCTTCATCGCGTGGAACACGGCCGAGAGATTGATGGCGATGATCGCATCCCACCGCTCGGGGGGAAAGTCCTCGATATTGGCGACGTATTGGATGCCGGCATTGTTCACCAGGATGTCCACCGCGCCCAAAGTTCTTTCCGCGTCCGCCACCATGCCGGCGATCTGCTCTGGCTTGGACATATCCGCCGGGCTGTAGCCCACGCGCACGCCGAAGGACGCCGCGATCCGGGCGCGTTCTTGCTCGATCGCAGCCGGATCGCCGAACCCGTTCAGCATCAGGTCGGCCCCTGACGTTGCCAAGGCCCGGGCAATGCCCAGACCGATGCCGCTGGTCGAGCCAGTCACCACGGCGACTTTTCGCTTCAGGCTCATGCGCGGCTCTCCATCCCGTCGTTGCACCGCAGCAGATAGGCGCTCGCCGGTTACGGCGAAAGCCAGCACACAGCGGCATTGTTCGGAGCATGCTGCCTGGCGATAGTTGCGTCCCATGTCCGAAGACGCGATTCGCCATCTCAGCCGCGACCGGCGCTTTGCCGCGCTGATCCGCCGCGTCGGCCCGCCGGCGCTTGTGGTAGAGAAGCGGCGCAGCCCGTACGAGGCGCTGACCCGCGCCATTGCCCACCAGCAACTGCACGGCCGCGCGGCATTGGCCATCCTGGGGCGCTTTGAAGCCCTCTATCCCGGCCAGTCCTTTCCCACCCCGGCGCAGGTGCTGGCCACCGAGGACGCCGTACTGCGTGCCTGTGGCTTCTCCGCCACCAAGATCGCCTGCATCCGCGCCATTGCTGCCGCAACGCTCGACGGCACGATCCCGACCCGCCGCGAATCCACGCGCCTGTCGGATGACGCACTGATCGAACGCCTCACCACGATCCGCGGCGTCGGACGCTGGACGGTGGAGATGCTGCTGATCTTCACGCTTGGCCGTCCCGACATATTGCCGGTGGACGATTTCGGCGTGCGCGATGGCTACCGCGCGCTGCACAAGCTGGAAGCGCAGCCGAAGCCGAAGGAACTGGCCGAGATCGGCCGCGTCTGGGCACCGCACCGGTCTCTCGCCGCGTGGTATTTGTGGCGCGCCTCGGATGAGGCGAAACGCGCTGGGAAACCGTCGTCCCGAGCCTGAAATTTTGCGTCTTCCGGTAATCGTGTCGAAACTTGGCCAGGATCAGCGAGCGAGCGACATTACAATAGCGGAGTTGTAAATGATCAGCCGAGGATAGGTCACGTACCGGCGATGTTGAACCGCGGATGAACACAGCGCGGCCGGAAGCAGCAACCAAATCCCTGACGCGATGACGAGTACGTGCCGTGGGCAGCAAAGCAAGGGTGGTACGCAGATTGAAGCGGGTACACGCTGATGCACGCGGTGCTTCGGAGCAGTTGGGATCTTCGGAGCCATCTCACAAACGATATGGGAATCTCCGCGAGCGGCGACGGTTCTGAATGTTAGCAATGCAAATAAGCGCAGACAGAACGTACCGCGGTAGCGATCGATGCTTCAACGACGCCACGCCAACCGTCGGACCTCGGGCCGAGCCCAGATGCGATTGCTAGTCAATCGCTGCTTGGCCAGCCTTGGGGAGGCCGCCTCCGCTGACCGCCCCTCCCGCCGGCGCCGTCGGAGTGTTAAACGCCGGTCATGGACGCAACCCTATCTCCCGTCGCGGCCGGCAAGGCGCTGGCCCGCTCCCCAGGCGCGCTCGCCGGCATCAAGGTGATCGACCTCACCCGCGTGCTCGGCGGCCCATACTGCACCATGATCCTGTCGGACCACGGCGCCGAGGTCATCAAGATCGAGCCGCCCCAGGGTGACGAGGTGCGCGACTGGGGCCCGCCCTTCCACGAGGGCGACGCCAGCTATTTCATCGGCGTCAACCGCAACAAGCACGCGATCTCGCTGGATATCGGCAAGCCGGCCGGCAAGGAGGTCTTGCTCCGTCTGCTGAAAGGCGCGGACGTGCTGACCGAGAATTTCAAGCCCGGATCGATGGAGAAATGGGGGCTGGGCTACCACGACGTGCTGCAGCACCGCTTCCCCGGCCTGATCCACTGCCGCATTTCCGGCTTCGGCGGCGACGGTCCGTTGGGCGGCCTGCCGGGCTACGACGCGATCCTGCAAGCGATGACCGGGCTGATGAGCGTGAACGGCGACGCATCCACCGGCCCTATGCGGCTCGGCACCGCGATCGTGGACATGGGCACCGGCCTCTATTCCGCCATCGGCGTCCTGATGGCGCTGCACGAGCGCGTGCATTCCGGCCGCGGCCAGTACCTTGACATGACGCTGTACGACTGCGGCATGGCGCTGCTGCATCCGCAAGCCGCCAACTATTTCCTGAACGGCAAGCGTCCCGCCGGCACCGGCAATCCGCATCCCAACCTGGTCCCCTACGACAAGTATCCCACCCGGACCTGCGACATCTTCATCGCCAGCGGCAACAACGGCCAATTCCGGAAACTGTGCGAACTGATCGGCCGGCCGGAACTCGCCGGCGACCCGCGCTTCGCCAATAACGGCGAACGGAATGTCAATCGCCACGCCCTGGGCGAAGCCCTGGCCGCGGCTTTTGCGCAGCATGATGGCCACGAACTCGCGGACCGGCTGATCCGCAACGGCGTGCCCGCCGGGCCGGTACTGCCGGTCGACGAAGCCGTCGGCGCGCCGCACACCGCGCACCGCGACATGGTCACCGAGCTCGATTGGTACAAGGGCCTCGGCACGCCGATCAAACTGTCCCGCACGCCCGGCGGCACGCGCCGTCCGCCGCCACGCTTCGGGCAGGACGGCGCCGCGGTGCTGAAGCGGCACGGTTATTCGGAAGCCGACATCGCCGCCTTACAGCGCGAGGGTGTACTACACGAAAAGCGGCGGAGTTGAATCGTCATTGCAAGTCCACCACCGGCCGGCGCGGCCGACCCGCGACTGGATGAAACCGCAGCACACCGAAGGGTTCCCCCTCTCCCTGTGGGCTTGGGCCACGAAACGGACCAAGGTCAGGGGGAGAGGGCGACGTTGTTTCGTGTCAGGAACACCGCGACGAAGCGATCCCCTTCATCCCGTACGACCGCTCATGTGCACGGGACTGCTTCATCGCTTCGCTCGTCGCAATGACACGATATTTGCAATGACCTCATGCTGCGCTGATGCCGATTGACCGTCCCGCCCGCGACGTCCTGAAACTGCCAGGCGAAACCCCAATCGCCTGGGCCGTGTTCGACGCCGTCTGGTATCTGCAAGCCTATCCCAACGTGTTGGAAGCCCTGCAAGACGAGCAGCCGGCCACGGTACTGGCCTGGTATCTCGGTGATGGCCAGCAACGCGGTCATTGCCCCAACATGTTCTTCGACGAGTCCTGGCACCGCCGTACCTATCCCGCGATCGACGCAATGGTGCGCAATGGCCATTTCGCCTCCGCCTTCGACGCCTACTGCCGCGGGGGCCAGGCACGATCGCCTCACTGGCTGTTCGATGAAACCTGGTACCGCCGCCAATACGCGGTCGATCTGACGGACGAGACATTGGCCGCCCACCACCTCGTCAACGGCTACGACCACTTTCTGCGGCATGGCGCCGGGGAAGGCCGCATCGGCCATGCCCTGTTCGATGCCGACTTTTTCCTCTCCGGCCTGGACGCAGAAGAGGCCGCGCTCGCGCGCCAGCAGGGGCCTTTCCGCCACTACATCGAGCGCATCGCCGCCCCGGTTCCTGAACCGCGCACCAGCCCGTTATTCGATCCCACCTGGTACCTCCAGCAATATCCGCAGGTTGCAGAGGCAATGGCAGCCGGCACCTGGCGCAGCGCGTTGCACCATTACCTGTGCAACGACACGCCCGGCAAATTCGATCCGCTTCCGCAATTCTCAGAGCATTTCTACCTGACGCAGAATCCTGGCGTCGCCGAGACCGTGGAACGCCGCGAACGCCGCAATGGCTATGCCCATTTCCTGCTGCATGGTGCGCTCGAACTGCGCGCGCCCTGCACCTCGATCAATTTGCGGTGGTATGCCGCCCAGCCGCGGGTCCGCGACGACCTGGACCATGGCCGCGCGGCCAACGCCTTCGCGCATTGGCTGCTGATCGGCCGCCATCAGGGTCTGCTGCCGGCGCCCCCGCCGGAGGAACGTCCGACCGAGGGGCAGGCCAGCACCGTGTTCCGCCGCAAGGCGGATGTCTTGGCACAACTCCTGGGCCGCGCGCCGCTCGATTTCACGGTCGCCGACACGCCAGTGGTCAGCGTCATCATGGTGTTGCACGACGGCCTGCCGCTGACCCTCGCCACGCTGGCATCGCTGCGCGCCAACCTGGCCGGCAGCGTCGAATTGATCCTGGTGGACAGCGGCTCGACCGACGAGACCCGCAACATCGCGCGCTATGTTCGTGGCGCGCAGGTGATGCGGTTCGACGCGGATATCGGCCCGCTTGCCGGCGCCAACGCCGGCCTGATGGCACCACGCGCCGACACAACATTGCTTCTGTCCAACGACGTCGAGTTCTTGCCGGATGCACTGCCCGCGGCGTTGCGTTGCCTGGCATCGGCAGCAACGATCGGCGCGGTAGGGGCCAGGATCGTCCGTCCAGAGGGTTTGCTGGATGAAGCCGGCGGCATCATCTGGCGCAATGGCTCCGTGCAGCCGTACCAGCCCAGCGCGTCGCCGCTGGTGCCGGAAGCCACCTTCCGCCGTGACGTTGATTATTGCTCCGGCACCTTCCTGCTGGTCCGAACATCCTTGCTGCAGCAGCTCGAAGGCTTCGACGACACGTTCTCACCCGGCAGCTTCGAAGATGTCGACCTGTGTGTGCGTATCCAGCAGGCCGGGTTTCGCGTCGTGTACGATCCCGCTGTTGCCCTCTATCGCATGGCGCGCAACGCAACCTGGCCAAATCAGCCGGACCTTGCCGCCGCGCAGCATGTATTCAGCGACAAGCACCAGGATTGGCTGCAGAACCGCCCATCCACGCCCGATGCAAATGCGGCCGCCTTCGCCCGTCACGCCGGTCCTCGCAGCCGCCGCATCCTTTTCATCGAGGACACGCTGCCGCTGCGCTCGCTCGGCTCGGGTTTCGTGCGCGCCAACGACCTAGTCCACACGATGGCGGCGATGGGCTACGGGGTAACGGTCTTTCCGGTCACGCCGGGCCATTTCGAACCGCCCGCTGTCTACGCCGACATGCCGGACACCGTGGAGATCATGCATGATCGCGGCCTCGGCCGGCTGCGCGAGTTCCTGCAAGAACGAGTCGGCTATTACGATGCGATCTGGGTTTCCCGCACCCACAATCTGGATCTCGTTCTGCCGATCTTTGACCGGGCGCTGCAGGCGAATGATCCGCATCCCCAGATCGTGCTGGACACCGAGGCGATCGCTGCCCTGCGTCAGGCAGAGCATGCGGCACTGGCCGCCAAGGCATTCGACCTGGAGACCGCGCTGCGGCAGGAATTCGCCAACGCCCACCGCTGCCAAACCATCGTCGCGGTGAACCAGGCCGAAGCGCAGGTCCTGCGCGACCTCGGCTGCGCCAACGTCGCCGTGATCGGCCACGTTCGGGAACTGCGGCCGACACCCCGGCCATTCGACCGCCGCGCCGGCATGTTGTTCATCGGCGCGATGCACCAGCCCGACAGCCCCAATTTCGACAGCCTGTGCTGGTTCGTCGATGCGGTGCTGCCCTTGATCGAGCATGAGCTGCGCTGGGAGACGCGCCTGACGGTGGTCGGCTATACCGCGCCCGAGGTGTCGCTGGACCGCTTCCGGGACCATCCGCGCGTGACGCTGCGCGGCATGGTTCCCGACACCGCACCGTTATACGGCTCGCATCGATTGTTGATTGCCCCAACGCGCATCGCCGCCGGCACGCCCTATAAGGTGCACGAGGCCGCGTCCTTCGGCCTGCCTGTCGTGGCAACGGAATTGCTCAGCCGGCAGCTCGATTGGCAGGACGGGCACGAACTGCTGACCGCGCCGGTCACCGATCCCGAGGCGTTTGCGCGGCAGGCGGTGCGGCTATACCGCGATCCGTCATTGTGGGGTACGCTGCGGGAGAACGCGCTGGAACGGCTGCGGCGGGAAAACGATGCCGCCGGCTATGCCGCGGCGGTTGAGTCCGTATTGGGGCCGGCGAGTTCAGCGGCCAGTACCTGGCGGCCGCTGGTCGTGGCCTAGCGTTATGACCCTGACGGATGGTGCCCGCGCCACATGTCAATGCGTGCGAAGCGAAGCAATCCCCAACGGGCGATCACACGTTGTCTTGGCGTGGCGTGCTTCGCTTCTCTCGCAAGACCTTCAAATCCCGTGCGGCATTCAGGTTCCTGTTGCCACATAAACCACTAATGCCACGGCAGTACGAACCGCCACATGGCGCCGCCAGAGCCGCAGGAAATACAACAGCGTGCACTCACGTGGCAGGCATACTGGTGCCTGGTAAATGTTTCATATCATCGGGCAGCTTCACCCATACGTGCTTCGATTCTTCAAAAATGGACACTGATGGTGCGGGAAAGTCCGGATCGGCGAACGCTCCGACCGCAACGCCATACCAGTCCGGCCGGGCATCAGCTTCCCAATACAAGGACGTTCCGCAGTTGGGACAAAAATAGAATCGAACCTTGCGACCTGACTGCCCGTCTCGTTCGAAAACCTTGCTGGGGCCTTCGACCCTGACCTGCGTCTTCGCGAAGGCGGCACCGCTACCTGCCGGTGCCCCGGTTCTACGCTGGCAGGCCTTGCAGTGACATACATTGACCAATAACGGCTCGCCGGACGTTATCGCACGCAGCGAGCCGCAGTGGCATTGAGCAACTCTTTCCATTGTCTCCCCTCCGCTCGAACGGCACAACCCGACCAGGCACGGTTGCGTCCGCCGCCCGATCGAAAACAGGGCGACCCTGACCAAGTGCCAGGACCGCGCAAACGATCGATTAACCCTTGTCGATCATACTAGCGGCATCCATGGCCAGAAAGAACAGACGGTGCCGCCTTCATCCCCTCCGCTGGGTGGTTCCTCGACACATCTAACCCGATCGGCACGGGCCAATGATGGCGCGCGACTGGCGCCCGACGCCCTGAGGCTGCGCCCGATACTCGCCTTCAATGATCCCGCGTACGAGCATGATTTTGTCTGCTTCTATAACCGCTTCTACTATCGCTACGCCCAGGCCAGCCTCACGGTCGGGTTTGTCCTGATCCTCGCCGATTTCGCCGCGGATTTTCTCTTCGCCCCATCGCTGACAGCCAATTTCTACCGGCTGCAACTCTGCCTGCCCATCCTGGGCACCGGCATCGGCCTCTCATTCACCCCCTTCGCCCGCCGCCACTGGCAGCCTGTCATGGCCGGGTTCATCGCGCTTGTCGCCACAAGCCTGTTTGGCGTCCTGCTGGCCATCGACCATCAGGGCGGCCTGGGCCTCAAGTCCTGGGTCGGCATCCTCAACTTTGTCTTCCTTGAATTCTATTGCTTCGTCATCCTCGGCGTCCGGTTCAACTTCGCATTCGTATCGGGCGTGATTATCCTGATCGCGTTCGAAGGCGCGATGTATTCCGAGTTGGCTGGCGACCGCGCGGCATTCTTCTATTTGACGTACCAGGCGGCCACCACCTTCGTATTGCCCACCGGCATCGGTTGGTGGCGCGAATACGTGCTGCGTAAAGACTTCTCGACCAAGACCACGCTCCAGACGGCAAAGGACTTTCTCAAGCGCCAGAACTTGCTGCTCGAAGCCGAGGTCAAACGCCGCACCCATGAATTGCTAGCCAGTCAGGACGCCGCGATCCTCACGATCGCTGCCCTGGTGGAAACCCGCGACAACGAAACCGGCAACCACATCCGTCGCACGCAACACTACGTCCGTATCCTGGCCCGCCGCCTCCAAACCCACCCAGGTTTCACCGGCTACCTGACCGACAATCAGATCGACATCTTGTTCAAGTCCGCCCCCCTGCACGACATCGGCAAAATCGGCATCCCCGACAGCATTCTTCACAAGCCGGGCCGTCTCAGTGCCGAAGAGATCGAGATCATGAAGACCCACACCAGCCTCGGCGCCAATGCCATTCGGGAAGCCGAAAGTCAGCTCGGCATGAAGGTCGGCTTCCTCGGCTGTGTCTATGAAATTGCCCTCGGCCACCATGAGAAATGGGATGGCACCGGCTACCCGTGCCGGCTCGCCGGCACCAATATCCCGATCTCAGCCCGCCTGATGGCGCTCGCCGACGTTTATGACGCTCTGATCAGCCGCCGGGTCTACAAGCCCGCCATGAGTCACGAGCAAGCCAGCATCATCATTATCGGCGGCAAAGGCACCCAATTCGATCCTGACGTCGTCGACGCCTTTGTTGCCGTCCAGGACGCCTTCAAGGACATTGCAAACCTCTATGCCGACCACGATCCGCCCGAGACCTGTGACGAGACGGGCGAAGGCGTTCACTGCGAGGTCGGGAAAGCCCCCGAGAGCTCCTGCGTCTGAGCGTCCCGGATTGCTCTGTAGTTTCGTTTTAGTAACGTTATCGCGTCCGGCCATCGGCGGGGCAAGCGACCAATCGCTCGCCCGCGCGGCCAGCCTGTCCGTAATGGTCCCTTCATGCCATCTCCACAACACCAGCCGCTCCAGCCAAGTCACATTTCGTGATCCGGTACTGGCGCGACACAGGACACGGACCCGCGGCGCGCCAGTTTGCAACCGTCCTTCATTGAGCCACCAGCCTCGCTCGGCTAGGGTCCCGCCGCTCATGCGCCACTTGCCGCTTTTCCTCGCCATTCTGCTGCTGCTGACCGTCCCTGCGCTGGCACAGGTCACGGTTGACCTGCGCGCTCTCGACGCCTTGCCCCATTTGCCCGGCCGGCCCGCCCAACGTCCTATCCTCCGGGTAGTACCGGCACCTCGACCATCCGCCGAGGCAGCAAGACAGGCCCAAGCTGTCGCTGGCACAACGTCCGCCGCGAAGCCATCCGGCCGCGTCACGCCAGCCGCCGCCGCACCGGCCATGGCTGCTGCCACGCCAACGCCGCCCACCTCTTCGCCGCCTGCCGCTGCCTCGGCGCAACCCACGCCGCCACCCGCGACAATTGCCGCGGCGCCCCCGCCAGTCGCCGTGATTCCCCCTGTGCAGCCACCGGCGCCGCCCGCCCACGCCGCGCCGCCGGCAGCCCCACCCGTTGCCACGAATGCCGCCACGTCAGCCGCCGCTACCGCAACGGGCTTGCGCCTGACCTTCACCAAGGGACAATCCGATCTCAGTCCTGATTCCGTCACGTCGATCAAGCAACTCGTGCAGTCCGTGCCACACACCGACACCACCACCTACAACGTCCTGGCCTTTGCCTCCGGCGATCCGGACGATCCGTCCGTTGCGCGGCGCATGTCGCTGTCCCGTGCCCTCGCGGTGCGATCGGCGCTCCGGGCGGACGGCGTGCCTTCGTCCCGGATCTACCTGCGCGCGCTGGGCTCCGAGCCGGAGAAAGACGGCCCACCTGACCGGGTCGAAATCAACGTGACCGGCGCCAATTCAACAGCGGCGCAGCGATGACCCGCCCCACCGTCTTTCTCGTGCGCATGATTCTGTTCCTGATCGCGGTCGCGATCGTGGCCGGCGTGTTGCACGACGTACTGGTCAATGCCTTCCGCAACAATCCCGGGCTCAACACATTCATCCTCTGTGTCATGGTGCTCGGCATTGCATGGAACCTGCGCCAGGTCCTGCGGCTGTCGCCCGAGGTGACCTGGATCCAGACATTCCAAAGCGCCCGGTCGCGGCTATCCGCCCTGCCCATGCCGCGCCTGCTGGCACCCATGGCGCGGATGTTCGCCTCACGCGAAGAGCATGTGCGCGGGGAGCCAGGCCGGTTCACCTTGTCCGCCACGGCAATGCGCAGCTTGCTCGACGGCATCTCATCCCGCCTCGACGAGAGCCGCGAACTGTCGCGCTACATGACCGGGCTGATGATCTTCCTCGGGTTGCTGGGCACCTTCTGGGGATTGCTGAAGACGATCGGCGCGGTGTCGGACGTGATCGCTCACATGTCGATCAGCAGCGGCGACGTGAACACGATGTTCGAGGCGCTGAAATCCGAGCTGGCAGGGCCATTGGCCGGGATGGGCACGGCATTCTCGGCGTCGATGTACGGCCTGTCAGGTGCGTTGGTGCTGGGGTTCCTCGATCTCACCGCGGGCCAGGCGCAGAACCGGTTCTTCAACGAGCTGGAGGAATGGCTGGCCGGCCAGACGCGGCTCGGATCCGGTTTGCTCGCAGAAGGCGAGGGTTCCGTGCCGGTCTATGTGCAAGCGCTGCTGGAGCAGACGGCGGAGAACCTGGAAGGACTGCAACGCGTGATGGTGCGCAGCGAGGAAGGCCGCGCGCAGGCCAATCAGGCGGTGCTGTCGCTGAACGAACGGATGGGTACGTTGACCGACACCATGCGCACCAGCCAGCAGCTCATGCTGCGCATTGCCGAGACTCAGGCGGCGCTGGGCCCGGCGCTGCGGGGCTTGCAGGAAATGCACGGCGGCGACGACGTGGCGCGCGCGCATCTGCGCAACATTGAGCTGTACCTGCAGCGGCTGCTGGCCGAGACAGAGCAAGGGCGAGCGCACAGCCTGGCAGAACTGCGGAATGATCTGCGCGTGCTGACACGCACGGTAGCCGCGCTGGCGGAGGAGAGAGGCTGATGACGCTGTCAGTGACCTCTCCCGCGGTGCGCGTTTCGCGCACCGCGGAGTTGAGCTGCGAAGCGGACCGACTCGAGGTGCGCAGCAGCGAAGGCGAGGGTGGTCGGGAGGGCAGGAGGCCGGTTGCGTACCGATCCGATCCCCCTCGGCACTCGCCAGGTGGTCCGCTTTGCGGCCCAATCGACCTCTCCCGCTTCACGGGCGAGGTTGACGCCCTGGGCGAGGTCACCTGATGCGCACACGCCGCTACGCCAGCAACGGCCTGGAGGCCTGGCCCGGCTACGTGGACGCGCTGTCCACCTTGCTCATGGTCATCATCTTCGTCCTGCTGGTCTTCGTCCTGACCCAGGCGTTCCTCTCCGTCGTCCTGTCCGGCCGCGACAAGGCCTTGGATCAGGTGAAGCAGCAGCTCGCGCAGATGGCCGACTCGCTGTCCCTGGAACGCAGCCACAGCACCGAGCTGCAAGCCTCGATCACGCAGCTCAACAGTCAGCTTTCCGCCAGCGACAAGGCACGCGACACGCTCTCGGCGCAACTTTCCGCCCTGGCGGCGCGGTCGAAAGAATTGCTCGCTCAACGCGATGCGCTCCTGTCCCAGGTGCAGTCGCTTGGCGCGCAGCGGGATACGGCGACGAAGCAGCTCGGCGAATCCAACGCCAAACTGACCGACACGCAGCAGCAACTCGCCGCCGCGCAGCAGCAGCTTGCCGACATGAAGCAGCAGATGGCCGAGCTGGATAAGACCGTGACGGCTGACAAGGCCACCATCCAGGCGCGCCTCTCGGACCTCGCGAAATTGCAAGAGCAAGTGCAGGCGCTGTCGGCCCTGCGCGATCAATTGGAAAAGCAGGCGGCGGACGCGGCCGCGCGGGCGATGACCGAAACGGAGCGGCGTGAAGCCGTCGCGCTGGAACTGGCCAACGAAAAGAAACTGGGCGATTCGGCCGCGGCCCAGATCGCGCTGCTCAACCAGAACGTGGACCAGTTGAAGGCGCAGCTTGCCGCGGTATCGCAGGCGCTCGACCTGGCGCAGAAGGAAGGCCGCGACAAGGATGTGCAGATCGCCAATCTGGGGCAGAAGCTGAACGCGGCATTGGCGGCAAAGGTGCAGGAGCTGCAGCAGTATCGCAGCGAGTTCTTCGGCCAGCTGCGCAAAGTGCTGGCCGGCCGCCCGGGTATCCAGATCGTTGGCGACCGCTTCGTGTTCCAGAGCGAGGTGTTGTTCCCGCTGGGCAGCGCCGACCTGACGCAGCAGGGTATCGCCCAGATGACCGCGCTGGCGATCACGATCAAGGATATTGCGACGCAGATTCCCGCTGATCTGCACTGGATTCTTCAGGTCGACGGGTTTACCGATCCGCAGCCGTTGAAGCCTGGTTCCCAATTCGCCTCCAACTGGGAACTGTCGGCACAGCGGGCGATTACGGTGGTGAAGATGCTGATTGCCGACGGCGTGCCACCCGACCATCTGGCTGCCGCCGCGTTCAGTTCATACCAGCCGATCGTCGCTGGGGACACCCAGGCAGACTATACCAAGGACCGGCGAATCGAGCTGCGGCTGACCAACTGAGGCCGCAGCCGGCCAACTGAGGTGGCGCCGTCCCTGGCCGAAGACGCGCGGTGAGCGCGGCGGTGCGCCACCGGACCCGATCAACCCTGCGTGGCCACCGCTGTTCGATCGGACCTGATAAGCAACGATTCTCGGCTACCTCTCGCCGCGACGGGCCGTACAGCGCGCGCTTCGTTGGGCAGTTTCCATAGTTCCCATACTCCCATGCCGTGCCGGCAATTTGTTGCCGTTGCCAACACGGAAAATCGATTTGCTGCCGTTCAGGTGAACGTCCATCGAAACGCACCGCGCGGGCGCTCGGCTTTTGCGCGCATGAGAGGGCAACCCGATGGCAGGCGGCAGCACGAACGAGACCGGTCCGACATTGCAACTTCCATCCTACGAGCAAGTGGTCTCCGACGGCACGGTCGCGGTGACCGGGGCGAGCTACAGCGACAGCTTCGCAGCATCCAATCCCGGCGCGATGTATCTCGGCATCAGCGACAGCAGCGGCTTGCTGTACGGGTTCGATCCCGCAGGCGGCACGCCGGCGCCCGGTTCCGGCACCGATTCGATCATGTTCCAAGGTTCTTATGCCGGCATCGAGGCGATCATCAACAGCCTGACCTACGTCGCCACCGGGTCGACGACAATAGACCAGATCCAATACGATATCTGGAATCAGGCCGGCGTGCAGACGACCGGCGACGTGCCGGTGACAATAGGCGGCACGGTCGCCTCGACGGGCACCGGCACGCCTCCGGCGACGCCCGCTTCGCCGGCGATCACCGAACCCGCCGGCGAGACGATCGCCGCCGGCGCAACGCTTTCCGTCAGTGGCAGCTACGCCGACAGCTTTGCCGCCGGCAATGCTGGGGCGTTGTATCTCGGCATCACTGGTTCCTCCGGCACATTGCACGCCACCAATACGGCAGGGCAGGCGGTGGCCGGCTCCGGCACGGACAGCATCGCGCTGACCGCGGACTACGCCGATGTGAATGCCGTGCTGAAAAGCCTGACCTATACGGCAGCCAGTGCGACCGGCTCCGACAGCATCAATTTCGACATCTGGAACCAGGCCGGCGTCGAGACTACCGACACCGTGCCGGTGACGATCACCGCCGGCGGTGGCGGCCTCACATCCGAAACCTGGACCGGCGCGGTCAGCAGCGACTGGAATACCGCCGCCAACTGGTCCGGCGGTGCGGTGCCGGCCAGCGGTGACAGCGTGACCATCCCAGGAACAACAACCAACATACCAACGTTGTCGAACGCGACGCTGAACGGCGAGACGATCACGCTGTCCGGCGGTACGGTCGATTTCAACAACGTCACGCTCGATTCTTCGCTCAGCGCAAGCGGCTCCGGTGCGATACAGATCGGCGGCACGCTGACAACCGGCAGCACCGGCAGCGTCATCGCCGGTTCCGGCACCCAGCTCGACCTTGAAGGATCGGCCGAGACCATCATCAACAACGGCACTCTGGCCAGTGCGGGCGGTCTTCTCGACATCTACAACAACGCCACGGCGACAAGCGCCAGTGCCACCTTGGTCAATGCCGGGACCATTGTCGCCGATGGCGGCACGGTGAACATCGCGTCGAACGCCCACTTTACGTTGCCCGGCTCACTGCCCGACTGGTCCATCGCCGACACCGGCGGAGCCGGCATCGGCGACAGCGGCAATCTGCTGATCGACGGCACCGTGGCCGGCGGCAACATCGCGTTCACCGGCACCGGCGCATTGGCGCTGGAGCAATCGAACGCGCTGGCCGGCGGTGCCATGGTCACCGACTTCGGGCCCGGCGAAAAACTCGACCTGTACGGCGCCGCCGGCGACGGCGGGACGATGAATTTCGCCAACGGCACGCTTGACGTTGCCACGAATGGCACGCTGGCACAGGCTATTGTGCTCGGCGGCAGCTTCACCACCGGCAACTTCGAACAAAACGTGGTCGGCGGCCCCGGCAATCCCGGCGAGATCGTCTATGTCCCCGGCGGCGGCATCAGCGGCATGTTCGATCCGGAGATCGCCACACCGGCGACGGCGACAGTCGCACAAGGCACAACGCTCGCGCTGAACGACGTGTCGATCGAGAATCTCGGCACGCAAGGCGGCACCGCGGTGATCACCGCGCAATCCGGCACGCTGTACATGAATGGCGCCACCGGTTCGGGCACGCATCAGCTCACTTTGTCGTCGAATTCCACGTCGCAGATGGAAGCCGATCTCGCCAGCCTGGCCTACGTGCCCGCAGCGGGAGCGAGCACGGATACCGTAACGTTCCAGGTATCGCCATCCGCGCCGGTTTCGACGATCCGCGCCATTCCGATCACCATCGACGGCGGCAGCAGTTCGTCCGGACCCGCGTTGCAGGAACCATCCAGCGAGACAGTCGCCTCCGGCCGCACCGTGGCGGTCGCCGGCAGCTATTCCGACAGCTTCGCCGCCGGCAATCCCGGCCATCTGTTCTTGGCCATCAGCGACAGCACGGGGACGCTCACGGCAACCAACGCGGCCGGCCAGGCAGTGGCTGGCTCCGGTACGAACAATCTTGCGGTGTCAACAGACTATGTAGATGTGAACGCGATCCTGGCGAGCCTGCATTACACCGCCGGCACCGGCAGCGGTTCTGACACCATCAGTTTCGACATCTGGAACCAGGCGGGTGTAGAGACAACCGGCGCCGCGGCAGTGACGATCGATCCGGCGGCCCAGTCCATGTCGCTTGCGGATTTCACAACAGGGTCCGCATCCTCTTTAACACCGCAGCCGGCCGGCAGCACCGGATCGGCAGGAACGATGCTGTTGGCGGATAGACCGTCGCATCCCATCGGCATACCGTCGCACATGGGCTGAGCTTCGCCGCATACTATCACCGCATACTATCAGTCCTCGGAATGGCTGACCCGGCGCGCCGTGCGTCTCTGTGGTGACTCCTTAACGCCGAAGCGGGCCGCACAAGCCTGGCGACAAACGCGAACAGGGATACCAGGCGAGAGGCATGTACCCGCCCGTCGTGATTCGGTCACCGCACCGCCGTCAGGCGGCGCGCACCCCAGACACGAACTCGCGCGCTTCATTGGCAAGCTGCCCGGTCTGCCGCGACAGGTCCGAGGCGGCCGACAGCACCTGTCCCGCAGCCGCGCCCGTCTCACCCACAATCCGGCTGACGCCGCCAATGCCGCTGCTCACGTCGCGCACGGCGGCGCTCGTCTGCTGCACGTTCCGCGCGATCTCCGCCGTCGCCGACCCCTGCTCTTCCACGGCCGCCGCGATCGATGCGGCAATCGCACTGACCTTCTGAATCGTCGCCGAGATACCGCGAATCGCCGCGACCACCTCTTGGGTGACAACCCGGATTTGCCCAACCTGCGCGTCAATCTCCGCCGTCGCCTTGCCGGTTTGATTGGCAAGGCTCTTCACCTCCGACGCCACCACCGCGAACCCCTTGCCCGCATCCCCGGCACGTGCCGCCTCGATCGTCGCGTTCAACGCCAGCAAATTGGTCTGTGCGGCAATCGTGGCGATCAGCCCGAGCACGTCGCCGATCCTCTCCGCGCCATCCGACAACGCCTGGACGATGACACTGGTGCGTGCCGCCTCGTCAACCGCCTGGCCGGCGATCTTCGAGGATTCGCCGACCTGCCGGCTGATCTCGTTCACCGATCCGGCCAGCTCGTCCGCTGCCGCCGCGACGGTTTGCAGGCCGGCACTGGCTTCTTCCGCTGCAGACGCCACCGCGATCGCCTGCCGGCCGCTGTTATCCGCCGCCGCGGTCATCGACGCCGCCGTCGCTTCCAGTTCGGTCGATGCTGATGACAGAATATCCAGCAGCCCGCCCACCTTGTTCTCGAAATCGTTTGCCATGCGGAGCAAGGCGGCCCGCTGATCACCCGCGCCCCGACGCTTGAGCTCGTCCTTTTCGTTACGTATTAGTTCCGATTCCGTCAGCCCGTCCTTGAAGATCACGACGGCCTTCGCCATGGCACCCACTTCGTCCCCGCGATCAGTGCCTGGAACCGGAGCATCGCGGTTCCCGTGCGACAGCAGCGTCATCACGCCACTCAATTGGCCGAGCGAACCCGCGATGTCGTGGTTGATCAGCAGCGCGATCAGCGACGTAACCAGAATGGCGCCACCGCTCGTCAAGATGATCCGCGACAGCAACCTATAGTACGCGGCGTCGATATCGTCGATCCAGCTCCCGGTAATGAAATCAAGACCCCACGCGGGGAATCGTGCGACATAGGAAAGCTTCGGCAACTTGGTCTCGCTGCCAGGCTTGGCAACCGAATAAGTGATCATACCAAGATTCGTGCCTTGCAGCGCCTGGTTCGCCAGGTCCGCGCTGCTGTGCCCGGCGTCGTCTTTGGCAGTGGTCGGCTTGCCCTCGCGTGCCGGATCGCCGCCATGCATGACCACCATGCCGTCCGTGGTCTGCGCCAGGAAATAGTCGTCGCGAGAGCCGAAACGGATATGGTGAACCTCGCCGCGCAGTGTCGCGATGGCCTGGTCTCGAGTCATACGGCCCGCCTGCACCTCGCTTTCCAACGATTCCGCAAATCCCCGCACCGTCAAAACCAGCGAGCGCAACTTGTCGATTCGGTCGTCGATCATGCGGTGATACATCATGGACGCCGAAATAGACGCCAGCACGACGAGCGCCGCCGCCGACACCATCATCAGCAGGGCCAGCTTGGTGCGCAGGCGTAAACGGCTCAACAGGGTCATCACGCGGCTCCGGCCGGAGGGAGCGGAGCAGATTGTACGCGGCCGGTTAAGGATCGGTTTATGAAACAGCGGCGCCGAAAGCCACGGCTCTCAGGACAACCCCGGTTACGGCAGCAGTGACCGGCGCTCCGCAACCGCGACGATGGCGCTGGGTCACGGCGGCGGCCATGTGCGCAGGTCGTGCGCCTGCAACACCGCCACGTCCGCCGGCACGCGGCCGGCATGGCGGATCGGCGCGGGCGGCAGCAGCGTCAGGCTGGCAAACACGGACCCCAAGGTTCGCCGCGTCCGTTCGACATGCCCCGGCACCAGCAGCAGCATGTCCCGTCCGATGAACCGCTGCGGTGGATCGTCGATCCCGAACTGCCGATCATCGTTGTTCAGGCACACGACCGTCACGCCCGGCCCAAGCGCGTAGCCGATCTTCCCCGCATCCCGCCAGTTCGGCACGCCCACCAGCGTCCCCGGCGCGAGCAACCCGCGCGCCGCAAGGTCCGTGCGCAGCGACGTCCAGTCGATTGCCGAGATATCCGGGTCCTGGCGCGCGACACGGGCGATGACCGGGTGCAGCCAGTCGAACCGCACCTGCGTCGAGACCACGACAATTGCGACCACAACGAAAACGGCCGTGTCGCGCAACACGCGGCGCAGCGCAGGCGACGTCAGCCGCGTCGCCACGGCCTCGCCCAACAAGGGGAACAGCATCAGGTAGCCCGGCGCGGCCCAGTGAAACAAAACGCGCTGGCTCGACCATGCGGCGATCAGCGCGAACATTACGATCGGCGGACCGGCGAGGCAGGCCAGCAGCCAGGACCGCCATGCCGCGGGGCCTTGGCGCAGGGCGGCGACCCACAGCAGCATCATGGGCGCCCAGATCCAGGGCAGTACGAACAATGCCTCGCCCGCGAGCACGACGATGGGGCCGAACGGGTGGAAGCGCGCACCGGCCTCCGCGCGCGCCCCTTGGAACGCGAAGGACGCCCAGTGGTGCGCAGCGTTCCACACCACCACGGGAGAGAACACGGCCACCGCCACCACCCCGGCGACGTAAGGCTGCGGGCGCGCGAACCACGCGCGGTGCGGACGGCTGGTCAGCAGGTAGACGATGGCGCCCAGGATCGTCAGGCCGGCGGAGTATTTCGAAAACATCGCGAGCCCGGCGCAAAGGCCGGCGCCGATCCACCATCGCCACGCGGTTCGGCCGTGCGCGGGCAGCGCGTGTACCAGGCACAGCGCGGCGCCGAGCAACGCGCAATCAAGCGGCCCGTCCGGCAGCACCCACGTGCCGGTAGTGACCCCGAACACCGGCGACAGGTTCAGCAGCACCGCCGACCAAAGCCCGGCGCGTTGATCCGCCACCGCGGTCCCGAGGCGGAACATCAGCCAGGTGGACAGCGCGAACAGCGCGATAAAAGGAAGCCGCACGACGATCGGCGGATCGGCGCCGGCGAGATGGGCAGCGCCCCAGGCCAGCCACCATGACGCCGGCGGATGGTCGAAATACCCCAGGCTCAGAGCATGCCCGGACGCCACCATGTAACTTTCGTCCACGCCCAGCCCGAGCATGGATCCGAAGAGCAAGCGAAGAGCGGTGGTAACAAGCAGAAGCAAAAACAGGTGGCGGGCGACGGGCAACGAAGACTCCCCCTCTCCCTGTGGGAGGTGGTCGCGGGGAGGAGTGAGGGGATTTGAAGGAGGGGTGTCCGCCCCGAGATGCCGCGGGGGAACACACGCCGCCCCCCACCCCCCTCCCACAGGGGGAGGGGAAGCCTCTACCTCACGTTGCCTCATGCCGCCCGGCCACCGCCCGCGTCAGCCCAACGCCACGCGCCGGCGCTCGAGACTCTCGGCAGGCCACAGCGTTCTGGCGCTGTAATACGCCTCGAACGCCGGCACGCCGTCCGGCAGCGTCACCCAGGGCAGCTTCGACCGCGTGTAGATATGCACATCCGGCGTCACGGCCGTAGGATCATCCAACGTCGCCGCCCGCACGAAATGCAGCTTGCTGATACCGCCATATTCGCTCCACAGCGCCGTCCCGCAGGCGGCGCAACGAAACACGTTATGAGGGCGCCCACTGTCCGTGGGCATGGCGGACGGCGCGGTCTCGCCCGACAGAATGATGTGCCGGTCCGCCTCGAGCAATGCGTTGATGACAAAGGCGCTGCCAACCTGGCGCTGGCAATCCCGGCAATGGCAGCAATGCACGAACATCGGCCTATCGCCCAGGCGATAGCGCACCGCCCCGCAGGCGCAGCCGCCTTCCAGTGAGTCGCTCATGCTCTATCTCCTGCTGCGATGCCAGGGGGTTAAGCACGGCGACGGCAGGCTGTCACCGCGGGGATTTGCCACGCGCCAACCGGAACAAACCCCTCCGGTGCGCGGCCTGAGGAGACGCCCGGACGGTACCCCGACGATCAACTCTCCCCCTCGCCCCCCGATCCGCGCGACAATAGCGCGATGGTGCGATTCGACTCCGTCGGACTCTCCTACGCCTCCGGCAACGGCGAGGCCGCCGGGCCGGAGGTGTTGCACGACCTCAGCTTCACCCTGCCGGACGGGGCCTTCCGCTGGTTGCTGGGGCCGTCCGGCGCCGGCAAGACCAGTGTGCTGCGCCTGATGTATCTCGATGTCCGCCCCACCCGAGGCCGCGTGCTGGTGCTGGACACCGATATCGGCACCGCCCCCCGCGACGCGCTGCCGCGCCTGCGCCGGCGCATCGGCGTCGTGTTCCAGGATTTCCGCCTGCTGTCGCATCTCTCCGCCTTCGACAACGTCGCCCTGCCGCTGCGCCTTGGCGGCCGGCCCGAGGGCCAGATCCGCGCGGATGTCACGGAGATGCTGCGCTGGGTCGGGCTGGGGCGCAAACACGGCGCCCGGCCGCCCGAACTCTCTGGCGGCGAGCAACAGCGGGTTGCTATTGCCAGGTCGGTGATCGCGCGGCCATCGCTGCTGTTGGCCGACGAACCCACCGGCAACCTGGATGACGCGCAGGCACAGCGGCTGATGCAATTGTTCAAGGAGCTGAACCGGCTGGGGACATCGGTCGTGGTCGCGACACACAACGACTCGCTGGTCGAGCGTCATCCCGCCCCGGCGTTGCGGCTGGAAAGCGGCCGCCTGGTGCGGCAGGAGTAATGGGCTTGTCCCTCCGTCCCTCCGGTTTCGACGAACTCGGCCTCCGCCGCGCCCTCGCCGACCGGGCATTGCCATTCCTGGTCGCAGCGATGGCGCTGCTGGCGTCACTTGCGCTCGCAGGATGGGATGGAGCCGCCGCGCTGGCGCGCCATTGGGACCAGGGCGCGGGCGAAGCAGTGACGGTGCAGGTGCCGCAACCCGACGAGGCTGCCGTACAGGGCCCCGGCACCCGGCTGGACCGCGTCCTCGCAATCCTCCGTGGCAGTCCCGGCGTAGCCTCAGCCAACGCCCTGACCGACAAGCAACTCGGCACATTGCTCCAGCCCTGGCTCGGCGCCGCCGGGAACCAACTCGCCGTGCCTCTGCCGGCCGTCATCGCCGTCCGCCTGACGCAGAGCGACATTGACACCGCGCCCCTCGCCGCACGCCTCGATGCCGCTGCGCCCGGGACGCTGACCGAGAACCACGACGTCTGGATCGGCCGCCTCGCCCGCCTGTCGCGCAGCCTGCAGGCCTGTGCCGGCATGGCGCTGCTGCTGGTGGCAGCCGTGGCCGCCGCGGTGATCGCAGTGGCCACCCGCGCCGGCCTCGCCGCCCGCCGCGAGGCGATCGAGATCGTGCACGGTCTCGGCGCCACCGACAGCTATATCGCCGGCCGGTTCGCGGGCCGCGCCACTATGCTCGCCACCACCGGAGGCGTGGTTGGCGCATTGCTGGCGCTGCCGGTCTTGCTGACGCTCGCCCTGCTTGCCGCGCCATTCGCCGGCCCGGCACCGCCGCCCACCACCCCGGCCGACATGCTGGCGACTCTGCCTCTGACGCTCTGGTTGGCGCTGCCCGGCCTGCCGGCATCCGCCGCGGCGATCGGCTTCCTCACCGCCCAAGGCACCGTACGGTGGTGGCTGCGGCGGTTGCCATGAGGAAGACTGGACTGATCCTGCGCGTCGCCGGAGGGACAGTTCTCGCCGCGGCCGTTGCCTGGCTCGGCGGGCTGGTCTGGTTCGTCCACATAGCCACACGCCCGGTGCCGCCGCCGCCTGACGCCGACGGCATCGTCGCGCTGACCGGCGGCGCCGACCGCGTTGCCGCGGCCCTCCGCCTGCTGCGCGAGCACCGCGCACCGCGGCTGCTGTTGTCCGGAATTGGCGGCGGCGCCGAACTCCCCGGCCTCGCTCGCACCGCCGATGTCGATCCGCCGCCGCCGGCCGGCGAGGTGACGCTCGGGCGGCAGGCCATCTCGACCCGCGGCAACGCGCTGGAAACCGCCGCCTGGGTGCAACGCCACGACATCAAGTCGCTGATCGTCGTGACCGCTTTCTACCACATGCCGCGCGCCATGACCGAGTTGCGGCGGACGCTGCCTGGCGTGACGCTGTATCCCGATCCGGTGCTCACCCCGCACTCGGGCGGCATCGGCCGGGTGGTGACGCTGCGGCTGATCGCCGAGGAATATACCAAATACCTGCTTTCTGTTGTCGGCGTGACCGACCTGGTGCCGGATCGTACGGCGCTGGCGCCGCAACGGGCGCATCCCGGATGACCCTGCTGCGTTCCGCCTTGTTCAACCTGGTTTTTTTCACCTCGACCTTCTTTCTGACCTTGTTCGCGACGGCGGTCAGCCTGTTGGCGCCGAAGCGCGTGCTCTCTGTCGTCGTGTTCTGGGCGCGCGTACAGCTCGCGGCCGCCCGCGCAATCTGTGGGATACGCTGGAAGGTCACCGGCCCCCTTCCGGACGGCCCGGCGCTGATCGCCTCCCACCACGAATCGGCCTTCGACACGCTGATCTGGTTCATCCTGCTGCCGCGCCCCGCCTACGTGCTGAAACAGGAGCTGACGCGCATCCCGTTGTTCGGCAGGCTGACCCGACCCGCCGGAATGATCGCCGTGGATCGCAGTGGCGGCACCGCTTCCATGCGACGACTGATCCGCGACGCGGCAAAGGCCGTGGCGGACCGGCGGCAGATCGTGATCTTTCCCGAAGGCACGCGCGCCGAACCCGGCACCCTGCTGCCGCTACAGCCGGGCGTGGCGGCACTGGCGGCCTCGACTGGGCTGCCGGTGATCCCGGTCGCGACCGACTCGGGACATTGCTGGAGCCGGCGCGCCTTCCGCAAGCGTCCGGGCGTGATCCATATCGCCCTGTTGCCCCCGATCGAGCCAACAACACGCCGCCAGGATCTGCTGCCGCGGCTGGAGGCAGCTTGGCGAAACGGTGGCGCGGCCCTGCAGGGGGCTGTGGACAAGTCTGTGGGTTAGGTAGCAGCGCAGCTTTAGGTTAATCAGAGCAATGACAAATAAGCCTTTGATAAGTTTGGCTTAAATTTCCGTAGGCGCTACATTTTTCCGCCACTCCGGGGGTGGGGATGATAATCTGGTTTCTACGTCACCGATCTGTGAGCTGGGCGTGATCCCTGCGCGGATCATTCCTCCATCGTTTCAGGTCGCCGTTGGACGAGATAATAACTGTGCCTATAACCGCGGCTCCCGTCCAGGCCGTGAGGGATGATGCGGCGCGCGCTATGGCTGATTCCGACACTTGTGCTGCTGGCAGCGGCTCTCGCCGATACCGCTGTCTGGTACGTCGTGGAGCATCGGATGCACGACAGTCTGGCCGCGTGGGTCGCGGCCCAGCGCGCCGATGGCTGGACTGTCACCGCGGTTGCACCGGTAGCGGGAGGCTGGCCGGTCGCGGCGACACTGACCCTGCGCGATTTCGAACTGAGCGGCGGGGAGCTCGACATCCCAGGCGGGCTGGCGTGGCGTGCGGACCGCGTGGTGCTGCGGCTGACCCCCAGCAACCCGAATGTGCTGCACATCGAGGCCGCCGGCCTGCAGCGCCTTCGCGTGTCCGATGCGCCTGGGGTCGCGTACGACGCCACGCATCTGGAACTGCTGGTGCCGCTGCAACCCCAGCCGATGGGCCAGGTACTGGACCTCCACGGCAAGGGATTGCGGGCGCGTGTCGATGTCGGGGGAAAGCCCGATTCGGTGACGGTTGAAACCCTGGCGGCACGGATCGTGGTGCCAGCGGCGACAGGGCGCGGCCAACCGGCCGTCTCGCTGGCCGGCGCCGCGAACAACATTGCGCTGCCAGAGCATATGGACTGGCCGCTCGGCGCGCATGTTCGATCGCTGACTCTGGAGGGGGCCCTGGACGGCCCGTTGCCGGATGCACCGAGCCTGACCGGGCGTGCGGCCCAGTGGCGCGACGGCGGCGGCAAGGTGGATCTGCAGAACGTGGCGCTGCACTGGGGTGCGCTGGATCTGACTGCGCATGCGACCTTGGGCCTGGACGAGAACCTGCAGCCGGAGGGCCGTGCCACGGCACAGGTGTCCGGCTATGCGCCGACCCTTGACGTGCTGGCAACGCATGGGGTGATCAGCAATTCCGCCGCGATCGCCGCGAAAGCGATGCTGTCGCTGCTCGCGGCGACGCCGGTCAGCGGCGGTCCTTCGGAGGTCGAAGCACCGCTGTCACTGAACCAGGGTGTGGTGTCGATGCACCGGATTCCCTTGATACGGCTGCCGCACCTGGACTGGCCGGCATCATGATGATATAGTTCGCCGCATGCGCCTCCGGATTGTCACGACGCGAATTACCCGCCCGGCTGCCTGACGCAGCCGGGGCTGTCTGCCTGTCACCTTCGCGCCGTTCGTTACCGGAGTTTTTCCGCTATGTCCGATGACTCAAGTTCCGCCGCGGTTGCGCGCGGCGAGGTCGCTGTCCGTTTCATGTTGGATGCCGATGCGTCGCCCGGACTGCTGCCGCGGCTGCTGCAACCTTTCGCCCGCCGCGATCTGGCCCCCGATCGTATGTGGGCGCACCGCAACGGCGACGTGATGCATGTCGAAGTCGCGCTGGAGGCAATGCCGGCAGAGATGGTGCACTTGGTCGAGGGCAATCTGTGGCAGGTGGTCGGTGTCCGCCAGGTATCGCTGCTGCGTCCCAGGGCCGAAATGCGGGTCGCAGCGTAACACGCCGCGCACCTGTCGTGTACCCCAAAAGAAGAACTCCAAAAGAGGTACCGACCCGGCATGGTCCCAATGACCCGGACACACGGTGTCAGGACAAGGATTACGCTTCTTTAAATATCTGCGCGCCGAACCTACACCTTGACAGTGCCATCCGCCCCCTGCGACCGTTCCGCTCGCAAACGACCGCGCGGCACCGGCCCGCGCATAAAACTGGGAGGCCTTTTTATGGGAGTCCGTCACGCCTTGGCGGCGACAGCGCTCGCGCTCGCCCTGCCGATCACTGCTGCTGCCAAGGAGCCGATCAAGATCGGCTTTCCCATTCCGCTGTCCGGCCCCACGGCCGTCTATGGCGAACCGATCCTGAAAGGGGCCGAACTCGCCGTCGCGGATATCAACGCCAAAGGCGGTGTCCTTGGCCGCAAGCTGGAACTCCTGCCGCGTGACAGCAAGGCCAATCCCGCCGAAGCAGTCCGTCTGGCGCGCGAATTGATCGTGAAGAACGGCGTCGGCTTCCTGGCCGGCACGCTGACCTCCGCCGAGGCGCCGGCCGTCTCCACAATCGCCAAGGAAAACCACGTCGTCTTCGTGGCGCCGTCGGCGAAGACTTCGTCGCTGACCGACCCCGCGCATATCCATCCTTATATCTTCCGCGCCGCGTCCAACACCACCATCGAGGGCCAGGCCGGCGCCATCGTCATGGCCAAGTGGAAGGACATCAAGACGGTCGCGACCATCGCGCCGGACTACGCCTACGGTCATGACGCGATCGCTGCCTTCATCGCCAAGCTGAAGCAACTGCGTCCCGACATCACGATCGTCGATCAGGAATGGCCGAAGCTCGGGGAATCCAACTTCACGCCCTTCATCACCGCGCAGATGAGCAAGCATCCCGATGCGGTGTATTGCGACGAGTTCGCCGGCGACTTCATCAGCTTCGTGAAGCAGGCCACGCCGCTCGGGTATTTCAAGGCGATCGACAACCGCATGGCCACCGGCGGCGAAGTCGGCTCGGTGGATGAAACCCAGGCGCTTGGCAGTTCCTTCCCCTACGGAATCTGGGCCAACACCTACGACCCGGTGGTGTGGGATGGCCCCAACCAGCCAGCCGCCGAAGTCGCCTTCGACAAGAAAGTGGAAGAGGCGATGGGGACCAAATACGGTTCGAGCTGGGCGATCATGGGCTACGTCTCGGTCGCCTCTATCGCCCAGGGCATCGAGAAGGCCGGCACCACCGATGACGAGAAGGTGGCAAAGGCGATGGCCGGCATGACCTACCAGACGCCGCTAGGTCCGCGAACCTTCAGCGCCACCAACCACGATGCCGACCAGGGAGAATATTGGGGCGTCATGGTGAAGGACCCGAACGTCCCCTTCGCCGTCATCAAGAACCCAACCTATTACAACCCCGAGCCGCAGGCCGGAAGTTAGAACGCCAGATGTCATTGCGATGTCAGATGTCATTGCGAGGAGCAGAGCGGCGAAGCAATCCCGGTCACGCGATGGACCGACGCTCCGGGTACTCGGGCGAACGAGATTGCTTCGTCGCTAAGCTCCTCGCGATGACATCAGTGTCGCTGCGCGCCGCGCAATGACTTTCGGTGTCGCCGCGTTCCTCGCAATGACTTTCGGCGTCACAGCGCACCCCGGAATGACAAGACCCACCTGATCGAACGCACCGACGGACCCCGACCCACGTCATGACGATCTCCCTGATCGCCGCCCAGTTCCTCAGCGGCCTGACCACGGCGATGTTCCTGTTCCTGATCGCCTCCGGCCTGTCGCTGGTATTCGGCGTCATGCGCGTGCTGAACTTCGCGCATGGCTCATTCTACATGATCGGCGCCTACATGGCCTGGCAGGTGGTGACGTGGCTGCAACCCACCGGTGGCGCGTTCTGGATTGCCGCACTGGCAGCCGGCGTCAGCGTCGCTATCCTCGGCGGCATCGTCGAACGCCTTTTGCTGCGCCACCTCTACGGCGTCGAAGAACTCTACCAACTGCTGTTCACCTACGCGCTGGTGCTGATCCTGGGCGACGTCGCCAAATACACCTGGGGCACCGACCAACTTTCGGTGCACCGTCCTCCCGTGCTGGACGGCAGCTTGCAATGGCTCGGCACCACAATCCCCTTCTACAATCTGTTCATCATCCTGCTGGGACCAGCAATTGCGATCATCGGCGGCCTGGTGCTGAGCAAAAGTTCGGCCGGACGAGTGCTGAGGGCAGCAGCGTATGACCGCGAGATGGTAGGCGCGCTCGGTGCCAATGTCGGCATGCTCTACACCGGCATGTTCGTCGTCAGCTCCTTCCTGGCCGGCCTGGCCGGCGCGCTGATCACCCCCATTGAAAGTGTGGTGCCGGGCATGGACGTACAGATCATCGTCGATGCCTTCATCGTGGTGGTGATCGGCGGCCTGGGATCGTTCTGGGGCACATTCTGGGGCGCAATGATCTACGGCCAGACGCTGTCCTTCGGCATCCTGGCATTTCCACAGTTCTCAGTATTCGCGGTGTTTGCGCTGATGGCAGTGGTGCTGATCGTGCGACCCTGGGGCCTGATGGGACGGCCAATCCGATGAGCCTGCCGCTCAGCCGTCCCATGGTCCGGTCCCGAAATGCAAGCCCGCGCCGCGTGCCGTGGACGCTGATCGTGTTCCTGCTGCTGTTGCCGATGCCGTGGATCGGCAGCCGCTACGACACGTTCCTCGCCACCCAGATCATCATCGACGCGTTGTTCGCCGTCAGCCTCAACCTGCTGCTGGGCACGACGGGATTGGTGTCGTTCGGCCACGTCGCGTATTTCGGTGTCGGCGCCTATGTCTGCGGCATCCTGATGAAGACCTACGGCGTGTCGTTCGTCATCGCCTTCCCGGCAGCCGGCCTGGCCGCGGCACTGTTCTCGCTGGTCTTCGGCTACTTCTGCGTACGCCTCACAAAAATCTACTTCGCCATGCTGACGTTGGCATTTTCGCAGATCGTGTGGGCGATCTGCTTCAAATGGGACGCCGTGACCGGCGGCGACCAGGGCATCGCCGATGTGCCCTTCCCGGACATGCACTGGATGGCGGCCATCCCCGGCCTCGACGGCCTGACCGAGAACGGCCGCTTCTACATCCTGACCCTGACGCTCGCGGCAATCTGCACTGCGGCCATGGCGCAGATCACACGCTCGCCGTTCGGCCGCATGCTGACCGCGATCCGCGACAACCGCGAACGCGCCGCCTTCATCGGCCTCAACGTCCGCGCCTACGAACTGACCGTGTTCGTCGTCGCCGGCGGCTTCGCGGGATTCGCCGGCGCGCTGTACGGCATTTACACCCGCGGCGTGTTCCCCGACTACGTGTTCTGGACGCAGTCGGCGCAGGTGATGATCATGACTATCCTCGGCGGGATGAACTTCTTCTGGGGACCGCCGGTTGGTGCGCTGGTGCTGGACTGGCTGAACCAGGAGATCACCAACTATACGCAATACTGGCCGTTCGTGCTGGGCTCGATCCTGCTGGTGCTGTTGTTCGCGTTACCGGGTGGCGTGGTGGGCGGATTCAACCGCGCGTGGGTTGCCGTGCAGCGGCGGCGGTCGCGTCTGGTGGCGCGTGATGCTTGAAATCACTCACTTGCGCAAATCGTTCGCGGGCTTCGTCGCGGTGAATGACGTCAGCCTGACGGTGGAAAGCCAACAGATCGCCGCGGTGATCGGGCCAAACGGCGCCGGCAAGTCTACCTTCTTCAACCTCATTACCGGCCATCTGCGTGCCGATACCGGGCGCGTGGTGCTGGATGGGCGGGATGTGACAGGGCTGCCGCCCTATCGCATTTGCGGCCTGGGCATGGGCCGGTCCTTCCAGCTGACGAATATCTTTCCCCGCCTCACGGTCTTGCAGAACGTGCAAGCGGCGCTGATGGCCCATCGCGGCCACGGCCGGGACTTCTGGTCTCATTCCGAAACGCTGTTCCGCGACGATGCCGAGGCGCTGCTGGCGTCGATCGGCCTGGGCGCCGTGGCAGGCGAGACCGCCGGCACGCTGGCCTATGGCAACCAAAAGCAGCTCGAACTTGGCATCGCTCTGGCATCCGATCCGAAGGTCCTGCTGCTGGACGAACCCACCGCCGGCATGTCGGCTGGCGAGACGCACGACACCATCGCGCTGCTGCGCCGCATCGCGTTGGAACGCGGCCTCACGCTGCTGTTCACAGAGCATGATATGGCCGTGGTGTTCGGCATCGCGCAGAAGATCGCCGTGCTCTACCAGGGCCGCAAACTCGCCGAAGGCCCGCCGGACGAAGTGCGCGCCAATCCCGAAGTGCGCCGCGTCTACCTGGGAGAGCATGCGTGACGTCACTGCTCACGGTGGACAACATCCATACCGCCTATGGCCTCAGCCAGGTGTTGTTCGGCATTTCGCTCGATGTGGCCGAAGGCGAATGCGTCTGCTTGCTCGGGCGCAACGGCGTCGGAAAATCCACGACGATGCGCTCGATCATGGGGCTCACGCCGCCGCGATCCGGGCATGTGGTATGGCGCGGAAAGGATGTGGCGGGATGGCCGCCGTTCCGCATCGCGCGCGCCGGCATCGGGTTTGTGCCGGAAGATCGCCGCATCTTTGCCGAGCTGACGGTGTGGGAGAACCTCGACGTCGCCGCGCGCGCCGCGCGCCGCCCCGGACGATGGACGGTGGACCGCGTCTACGATCTGTTCCCCGTGTTATCGGAACGCCGCAACCAGCGCGGCGGCTATCTGTCCGGCGGCGAGCAACAGATGCTGACGATCGGTCGCGCCTTGGTGGGAAACCCGGAACTGCTGCTGTTGGACGAGCCGTCCGAGGGCCTGGCACCGCTCATCGTCGAGATGCTGCGGCAGAAGATCGCCGAACTGAAGGCAGAAGGGCTGACGATTTTGCTGGCAGAGCAAGGGGTCGCGTTTTCATTGTCGCTGGCCGATCGGGTTTACGTGCTGGAAAAGGGGACGGTGCGCCATTCCGGTGGCGCAGCGGAATTGCGCGACGATCCGGCGCTGCTGGACCGGCTGCTGGCGCTTTAGCTTTTCAAGTCATCGCGCCTTTCGCTTCATCGTGCATTTATAATAAAGTCATCGCGCCCTTTATGTCATCGCGCCTCTCATGTCATTGCGAGGCGCAAAGCGACGAAGCAATCTCGCTCGTGACAGGCCGCTCTATCCCGGCTCGACAGTTCAAAGACCACTTCCCCGCCTCACTCCCGGCAACAACGAACAGGCACGCCGCCGCCGCTTGATCTCCTCTCCGGCCCATGCCACCCCCGCCACAGGCCGCAGCCCCGCCGCTGCGACTCCGGGAGAGACAAACGATGCCAACCAACGTTTCGGACGTCATCGACAACGCCCGTTTCAACGCCTTCCATCTCTGGATCGCCATCCTGTGCGGCCTGATGGTGTTCCTGGACGGCTACGACCTCACCGCCATCAGCTACGCCGCACCGCAATTCATCCACCTCTTCGGCATCACCCGCGCCATGATCGCGCCGGTATTCTCCGCCGGATTGTTCGGCCTCACGATCGGCGCGCTCGCCTTCGGCCTGGTCGCCGACCGGTTGGGTGCCAGGCACACCTTCATCCTGTGCGGGATCGGCTTCGGCGTGTTCTCCTTCGCCGCGGCGTTCGCGCCATCAGTCCGCGTATTGGTGGCCCTCCGCTTTTTCGCCGGCCTTCTGCTGGGCGGTGCAACCCCCATCTCCATTGCCATCGCCAGCGACTTCATGCCGCGGCACGTGCGTACGACGGTCACCATGATCATGTATATCAGCATCGCGCTGGGCTCCGTCGTGGCCGGCTATTCCTACGGCTTCCTCTCCATCTTCGGCTGGCGCACCGTCTTCTATCTCGGCGGCGCGTTGCCAATCCTGCTCGCTCCCTTGTTCGTTGCCTGCCTGCCGGAGACCCTGGTCTTCCAGGTCATGCACAACGCGCCGGTAGCGCATATCCGCGCCACGCTTGCCCGCATCGATCCCACACACGACGTCTCCCATGAAACCCGGTTCACTGTCGCCTATGAGAACAAGCCTGGCTTCCAACCCGCCCAACTCTTCGAGGATGCCCGCGCCCCCATCACCATCATGCTGTGGGTGACATTCTTCGGCGCCGGCATCGCGCTGTTCTTCTTCAATTCATGGCTGCCGACTTTGCTGTCCGGCCGCGGCCTGTCAGGCAAGGAGGTGGTGGTGATCTCCGCCTCGCTGCAGTTCGGCGGCATCATCGGCACCTTGCTCGTTGCTCCGATCGTCGTGCGCGTGCCGCCGTTTCTCGCCACCGGCCTGCTATATGCGCTGGCCGCCGTCGCAATGGTGGTGTTGGGCAGCGGCGGGAGCGAGTTCGCTTTCCTGATGTGCGCCGTGCTCGCGGTAGGGATCTTCCTGATCGGTGCGCAGAGCGTGCTGAATGCAAGTTGCGCCAACGTCTATCCGCCCAGCATGCGCGGCACCGGCGTTGGCTGGGGCTTTGGTGTCGGCCGCTGCGGCGCCGTGCTGTCCCCGGCGATCGCCGGCCTGCTGCTGGCCATGCATTGGACCCCGTCGCAATTGTTCCTGATCGCTGCGGTGCCGACGCTGGTCGCCGCCACCGGTGCGCTTGCCGTGCTGCGGCTGCTGCGCCGGCGCTCGGAAACCCAGGCAGCAGCAGAAACCGCCGCGGCTTGATGCGCATTCCGCTCGCCGCAAAGCCGCGCGCTTCCCGCGGCTCCGTCAGGTCACGCCGCCACCGGGACAGTGAACCGGAAGATCGTGCCGCCGTCAGGATTCGGCTCGGCCCAAAGCCGCCCGCCATGCGCCTCGATGATCGAACGGCAGAGCGACAACCCAACGCCCATGCCGTGCGCCTTGCTCGTATTGAACGGCTGGAACAATCGTTGCGCAATATTCT
>Ga0335072_10001657_pt1 | contig 35799 bp, 31 predicted proteins | sample Lox_Sample_21_FD_206725 | JGI IMG/M metagenome (GOLD analysis project Ga0335072, IMG submission 206725) | Soil microbial communities from Loxahatchee National Wildlife Refuge, Florida, United States - Lox_Sample_2.1 | ecosystem: Environmental > Terrestrial > Soil > Wetlands | place: USA... | reverse complement strand
CGATGTAGTCCTTGAACCGTCCGGGGACAGGGTTCCACCGCGCGTGGATGGTGCCGAGGGCCGCGTAGCAGTCGCGGACGGTATCGACCAGGACGCGGATGCCCACCAGGTCGTAGATGTCATCGAAGCCGACGTTCCTGGCGATCATCTTCTGGTAGATCGAGTAGTAGTGCTTCGGCCGGCCGGTCACCGTGTTCTTGATCCTGGCCTCGTGCAGGTCGTCGCGGACGTCGCGGATCACTTCCTGCAGGAAGGCCTCGCGCCGCGGCGCCCGGCTGGACACCAGGCGCGCGATCTCGTCGAACCGCTTCGGGTACAGCGTCTGGAAGGCGAGATCCTCCAGTTCCCACTTCACCGTGTTCATGCCGAGCCGGTGGGCCAGCGGGGCGTAGATCTCCAGGACCTCCCGGGATTTGCGTTCCTGCTTCTCCCGCTTCAGGTAGCGCAGGGTCCGCATGTTGTGCAGCCGGTCGGCGAGCTTGATGACCAGGACCCTGATGTCGCGGGACATCGCGACCACCATCTTGCGCACGGTCTCGGCCTCGGCCGACTCACCGTACTTGACCTTGTCCAGCTTGGTGACCCCGTCGACCAGCGCGGCGATGTCCTCGCCGAACTCGCCGCGCAACTCGGTCAGCGTGTACGGGGTGTCTTCCACCGTGTCGTGCAGCAGCGCCGCGCAGATGGTGTCGGTATTCATGCCGAGCTCGGCGAGGATGGTCGCCACGGCCAGCGGATGGGTGATGTACGGGTCGCCGCTCAGCCGCTTCTGGTCCCGGTGCCAGTAGGCGGCCGTCTCGTAGGCTCGCTCGATGAGCCGGACATCGGCCTTGGGATGCGTGGCGCGCACGGTCTTGATGAGCGGCTCGAGCACGGGATTGAGGCTCGTGCCGCGCTGGGCACCCAGCCGGGCCAGCCGCCGCCGGACGCCGACCCCGGACGCCGCGACGTCGGCCGCCTGACCCTGCACGGCTGCGACCGCGGCCCGGGCCCGGCTCGTCCTGGCCTGGCCGCTACCAGACCGGCCGGCGGCCGCCGCCGCGGGGCCGGCGGCCGCCGCCGCGGGGCCGTCGGCCGCGCGGCCATCGGGCACGCTCGCCGCCCCTGCCTCGGCCTGTTCCGCATCGGTTTCGGGATCGGTACCCCGCGGCGCGTCCACCCGGGCAGCGTCGGCAGCCCTGTCGGCCTCGGCGGCTGCCGCCGCGGGCGTGCCGGTCGTAATGACGTCACCGGCCACAGGTGCTCCTCATATCTGCCAAGCCACCATTGTACTTAGACGGGTTAAACACCAGATCACATGCGTGCAATTCCCGCTGGGATTTCACCAGCTGAGATTGCGTCCGCCTCGGAGCGAACAGTGTCTGGCGGACGCTACGGGGCCCAGCCGATGGTCATCAGGTAGATGCCGAACCAGGTTGACGCGGCGGCGAGGATGGCGAACGCGGGAATCAGCACCCAGATGGGCACCCGGGCCAGGAGGCGGGCCAGCGGGAGGCCGAGCAGCATGGCGGGCAGCAGGAAGCGGGGCTTGGAGCCCAGATAATACGGCCCGGGGGCGAGCGCCAGCACCACGACCACCAGCGTGTAGACGTGCAGGTACACCGGAATGCGCTCGGTCAGGCTGCAGACAGTGAGCACGACCGCGGCCGCGATCACCAGCAGGGTCAGCGCGGCCTGGGGGGTCGGCCCGGAAATGATGGCGCTCTTGGCGGCCAGGATGATGCCCTTGCCCCAGTCGAAGCTGTTGTGCGCGTTCTTCTCGACCCAGACGAATCCGGCCAGGTGATGCGTGGCCCAGGCGGAGTAGGCCCAGTAGCCGAGCAGGCCGACCGGAGCGGCCAGCGCGGCCGCCATCGGACGCCACCACGCGCCGGCGGGCTCGCGGCTCCGCAGGGCCGGGACCACCGTGAGCAGGGCGGCGACCACGACCGCGGCGATCAGGGCCAGGGCCGTGCTGCGCACGGTACCGGCCAGAATGGTCAGGCCCGCGGCGGTCAGCCAGCGCCGCTCCACCAAGGCGAGCAAGGCCCAGACGGCCAGGGCGCAGAACAGGGCCTCGGAGTAGAGCATGGTCCACACCAGCGAACCGGGCGCGACCGCCCACAGCGCGACCATGAGCAGGCTGATCCGCCAGTCGCCGGTCAGCGCCAGGCCCAGCCGGGCCAGCCCCCACGCCGCGGCCAGCCCGGCCGCGATCGTGACGGTGAGGGCGGCCCGGTCGATGCCGACTCCGGGTATCCAGGACAGCGCGTCAATGGCGGCCGGGTATCCGGGGAACCAGGCGAATATGACGTCATGGCGCAGGTTGCCCGGTATGTAGGAGTAGCCATGGGCCGCGATGGTCAGGTACCGGCCGCTGTCCCAGGATGCGATCAGGTGCCACAGCGAATAGTGCAGGGTCTGGAACTTCCCGCGCGGCAGCAGGAACGCCGAGACGGCCGCGGCCAGCAGGCGGAGGGCCGCGAAGATCGCGATCGCGGCGACGGGCAGCGGGACTGGCAGGCTGGCTTGGTCGTCTCCGGCGGCTGCGGGGATCGGCGGGGCAGGCTGCGCGGCAGGGTCGATATACGCGTGCCGCGGGCCTGACATTGGCCTAGACGGTGATCAGGGCGGTGACCGGGAGGTCGGCGAGCTTGGCCCGGCCGTGCAGGAAGGACAGTTCCAGCAGCACGGAGATGCCCGCCACCCGGGCGCCCGCGCGCTGCACCAGGTCGGCGGTGGCCCGGGCGGTGCCGCCGGTGGCCAGGACGTCGTCGATGACCAGGACGCGGTCACCGGCGTCGAAGGCATCGGTCAGCACCTCGACCGTGGCCGTGCCGTACTCGAGCTGGTAATCCTGCGCGAACGTGGCGCCGGGCAGCTTGCCCTTCTTCCTGATCGGCACGAATCCCGCGCCCAGCCGGGCCGCGACCGGGGAGGCCAGGATGAAGCCGCGCGCCTCGATACCCGCCACCTTGTCGACGGGCCCGTAGGTCGCGGCCAGGGCGTCGATCACCGCGCGGAACGCCTCGGCATCGGCCAGCAGCGGGGTGATGTCCTTGAACATCACCCCGGGCTGCGGGTAGTCCGGGACGTCCCGGATCCGGGCCGCGATGAGGCCGGTCAGCTCGCGTTCCCTGGCGGGGGCCTGCGCCTGGTCGGCCACGCTCAGCGCCGCTTCTTCTTGCCCGCCGGGCGGTGCCGGGCCGAGCTGCCGCCGCTGCGGCGCGGCTGCTGCCGCGGACCGGGACGGGCCGTGCCCGGCGTGCCGCGGGCGGCCGGGACACGAGAGGCGCTCGTGGTCAGCGCATCCGCGGGCGGCGAGTCATCGTAGTCGGCATCGGTCTCGACGTCGTCTGTCTCGGCGTCGGACAGCGGCACCCGCGTGGCGGCGGCAGCGGACCGGCTGCTGGCTGGCGCCTTGGCGGCGCGCTTGGCCGCCCGGCCGCCGGTCGCGCGAACGCTCACCCGCTTGGCCAGGGCCTGGTACTGCGGCTCCCGCTCCTTCAGGTCGGCCAGCACCGGGGTGGCGATGAAAATCGAGGAGTAGGTGCCGGACAGCATGCCCACGAGCAGCACGAGGGCCAGGTCCTTGAGTTCGCCCGCACCGAGCAGGCCGCCCCCGACGAACAAGATCGCGGCCACCGGCAGCAGCGCGATCACGGATGTGTTGATCGACCTGACCAGGGTCTGGTTCAGGGCCAGGTTCGCCGCCTCGCTGTAGGTGCTTCTGGCCCCGCCGAGCAGGCCAGCGGTGTTCTCCCGGACCTTGTCGAAGACGACCACGGTGTCGTACAGCGAATAGCCGAGGATGGTCAGCAGTCCGATGACGGTCGCGGGGCTGACCTGGAAGCCGGTCAGGGCGTACACGCCGGTGGCGATGACCAGGTCATGGATGAGCGCCACGAAGGCGGCGACCGCCATTTTCCACTCGAAGGCGATCGACAGGTACAGCACGATCACGATCATGAACGCGATCAGGGCCTGCACCGCCTTGCCGGTGATCTGGCTGCCCCAGCTCGCCCCGACGAATGTGGTGCTCATGTTCTGGGCATCCACCTGGGTGGTCAGCGCGTTCTCGACCTTGCCGGTCTCCTGGCTGGTCAGCGTGTCGGTCTGCACCTGCCAGGACTTGTTGCCCAGCTTGCCGGTCAGCTGCTGCACCACCGCGCCCTGGACGCCCGCGCCGCTGACCGTATCGGTGATCTGGGTCTGCGTGGCCGAGGGCGCGGTGAACTGGAATACCGCGCCGCCCTTGAAGTCCACGCTGAAGTCCAGGCCGCGGACGAGCAGGGCCACGATGCTGATGATCAGGATGGCCCCGGAGATGGTGTACCACCTGCGCTTGTGGCCGACGAAGTCGTAGGAGACCTCGCCTCGGTAGAGCCTGCTGCCGATCTGGCCGAGCCGCGACATCATGCCTCCCCGGAGCTGCGGGACACCGTACTGCGGGGCGCGGTATCCGGCCTGCGCCTGACCTGGTTGCGCTGGACCGAGGTTCGCCACGGGGCGCGGGCGCCCAGCCGGGTGGGGTCAAGACCCGACAGTGGGTGGCCACCACCGTAGAACTTGGTCCGGGCCAGTATCGTCACCATCGGCTTGGTGAACAGGAAGACGACCACGATGTCGATGATCGTGGTCAGGCCGAGGGTGTACGCAAAGCCCTTGACCTCGCCAATGGAGAAGTAGTACAGCAGCAGCGCGGCGATGAACGAGACCGTGTCGGATACCAGGATCGTGCGCCGGGCCCGCTTCCAGCCCGCCTCGACGGCCGGGCGCAGCGCTTTACCTTCCCGGACCTCGTCCCGCAATCGCTCGAAGAACACGACGAAGGAGTCGGCGGTGATGCCGATGGCCACGATCAGGCCCGCGATCCCGGACAGCTCGAGGGCGAAGTTCTGGTACTTGGTGAGCAGGATGACCGACAGCAAGGCCAGCGTGCCGGCGATGATCAGGCTGGAGACCGACACCAGGCCGAGACCCCGGTAGTACAGGAACGAGTAGATCACCACGAGGGCCAGCCCGATCGCGGCGGCGATCAGCCCGCCGACCAGCTGGGCATGTCCGAGGCTCGGCGACACCGAGTCCGCGGTGAGGATCTCGAAGTTCAGCGGTAGCGACCCGTACTGGAGCACGTTCGCCAGCTGCGTGGCCTCCGCCTGGGTGAAGTCGCCGGTGATCTGGGCCTGACCGTTGGGGATGGCCTCCGTGGTCACCGGCGCGGTGACCACGTTCCCGTCCAGGACGACCGCGATGGTCGCCAGCCAGTAGTCGTTGGTGGTCGGGTCGTCACCGCTGGCGGCGTAGTACTTGGTGGCCTGATTCGAGGTCAGGGTGGACCAGGGGCCGACCCCGTCGCTCTTGAGGTTCAGCAGGACTTCCCACTCGTTGCTGGTCGTGGACAGCTCGGCGCTGGCGGTGGCAATCTGCGTGCCCTGCACCTTGGCCACGTCCAGGGCGTACTTGTTGCCTGAGCTGTCGCACGAGACGATCTGCACGTTCGGGTTGTCGTAGTCCTCGGGGTTGGTGTACCCCGCCTCCTGCTTCCACTTCGTGGTGTCGCCCGGCGTGCAGGTCACCTTGTTGAACAGCGCGAGCGTCTGCTTGTTCACCAGGCTGGCGTCGCCGAGGGCGCTGGAACTCGAGGGCGCGGACGCGCTTGGGCTCGCGGACGCGCTAGGGCTCGCGGACGCGCTAGGGCTGGCCGAGGCGGTACTGGTGGCCTGGCCGCTTGCCGTGGCGGTCGGGCTGGCGCTGGAAGTCGCGGCCGGGACGATCTTGGCGGAGGTCTTGGCCGTGCTGGTGGCGCTGGCCGAGGGCGACGGCGTCGCCCTCGTGGTGGAGCCAGCGCCCGACGCGCTGGCGCTCGCCGACGGGCTGGCGCTGGGCGTGGCGGACGCCGACGGCGTGCTGCTGGTGCCGCCGTAGGGCAGGTAGAGCAGCGTCTGCCGGAAGTTCAGCAGCGCGGTCTCGCTGACCAGTTGCTGGGTCTGCTGGGTGGTCTTGCCGGGGACCGACACGTTGAGGATGTCGTTGCCCTGGGTCTGGACCTCGGCGCCGGTGTTACCGGTGGCGTTCACCCGGGACAGGATGATCGTCTTGGCCTCGTTCAAATCGGCGCTCGATGGGGTGCCACCGGTCAGGGTGGTCGCCTTCATGCTCAGCACGGTGCCGCTGGACAGGTCGAGCCCGAGGCCGACCTTGAAGTCCTTGTGCCACTGGGACGGGCTGAACAGGTTGGTGCCGAGGATGGCCAGGAGCATGATCACGATGAGCGCTGCGAGCGCCATGAGTGCCCGTCCCGGATGCGGGACGGTCTTCGTAGGGGCTGCCACTTGTCCGCCTGTCTTGAATCCGTCGTTCCCCTGAGACCCTAAGGGCCGGCGGGTCAGAACACGTTGTCCTTGTCGGACTTGGCCAGGTGGTCGCCGTCGTGCGAGTCGACAAGGCCGTCCGCCGCGGACTGGGCGCCGTCGTGGGTGTCGGTCTCGGCGTCGTCCCCGGACGCGTCGTCGTCTGCGTACTCCTCGTCGTGCGCGTCGGTGACGGTCTCGGTCTCCTCGTCCTCCCCGGGGGAGACGACCTCCATGACGGCGCGCCGCATGTAGCGGACGTCCACGCCCGGCGCGACCTCGAGGATCACGTCGTCGCCGTCCACGGCAGAGACGGTGGCGTACATGCCGGCCGTGGTCCGGACCCGGGCACCGGGGGTGAGGGTCCGCTGCTGCTGCTGGGCCTGCTGCTGGCGGCGCCGCTGCGGCCGGATCATCAGGAAGTAGAAACCGACGAAGACCAGCACGATCAAGAGCAGGAACGTGTAAGAACTGCTGCCTGATTTGGTCGAGGTCGCCGCGACGACCGCTGTGAAACTCCCCATGACCGGGGCATCCTTCCAGTTGGTTCTGCATGCATGGTCGCGGCGAAGGCCAACGACCAACTGCCGAAGTTTAGCCGCGCTTTGCGCGCGCACCAACAGGCTACGAGGTTTTGCGGGCGATCGTGACCTCGGCGCGATCTTGCCGGCGGCGGGTTAGTCGAACAGGGTCGGCAATTCGGCCAGCGCAGGCGGGGGCGTGAGGCCGAGATGGGCCCAGCCGGCCGCGGTGGCGACCCGGCCGCGCGGGGTCCGCGCCAGCAGGCCGCAGCGGACCAGGAAGGGCTCGGCCACCACCTCGACCGTCTCGGCCTCCTCGCCCAGCGCCACCGCCAGTGTGGACAGGCCGACCGGTCCGCCGCCGAACCGGCGGACCACCGCTTCCAGCACGCCCCGGTCGAGCCGGTCCAGGCCGTGCGAGTCGACCTCGTAGAGCTCGAGCGCGGTGCGGGCGATGTCCTGGGTCACCACGCCGTCGGCCCGGACTTCCGCGTAGTCGCGGACCCGGCGCAGCAGCCGGTTCGCGATCCGCGGCGTGCCCCGCGACCGGGTGGAGAGCTCGGTCGCGCCCTCATCGGTGAGCGTCACCCCCAGCAGCCCGGCGGACCTGCGGATTATGTGCTCAAGCTCGTCGGGAGCGTAGAAGTCGAGGTGGGCGGTGAACCCGAACCTGTCTCGCAGCGGGGCTGGCAGCAGGCCGGCCCGGGTGGTCGCCCCGACCAGCGTGAACGGCGCGATCTCCAGCGGGATGGCGGTCGCGCCCGGCCCCTTCCCGATCACCACGTCGACCCGGAAGTCCTCCATGGCCAGGTAGAGCATTTCCTCGGCGGGCCGGGCCAGGCGGTGGATCTCGTCGATGAAGATCACCTCACCCTCGCTGAGCGTGGACAAGATCGCGGCCAGGTCGCCGGAACGCTCGATCGCCGGGCCGCTGGTGATGCGCAGCGGCGCGCCGAGCTCGGCGGCCACGATCATCGCGATCGTGGTCTTGCCCAGGCCCGGCGGGCCCGACAGCAGCAGGTGGTCCGGCGGCCGGCCGCGCCGCAGCGCGCTCTGCAAGATCAGCGACAACTGCTCGCGCACGCGGGCCTGGCCGGTGAACTCGGTGAGCCGCTTGGGCCGCAGCGCGCTCTCGATGGCGCGCTCGTCCGCGTCCGCCAGCGCGGACACAGTGCTTTCCCGCTCGCCTTCCCCGTCCATCCGCCGGCGGCGGGTGGCGAGCTCGGCTTCTTCGGCCCGGTTCAGGCGGTCCACGGACCCGCTGTCCTCCGTCATTGCTTGCTGAGCCTGCGCAGCGCGGCCCGCAGCACCATGGCGACGTCCACCGCCTCGCCATTCGCGGCGCCGATCGTGCCGTCCTCCTCCAGGGCCGCGATCGCCTGGTCGGCATCACGGACCGGCCAGCCCAGGTTGACCAGGCCGGACTGTACCTGGTCGCGCCACTGGGGCACCCGCTGCGGCCGGGCTCCGGGCAGGCCGCCCGCGGCGCCGCTCTCGCCGGGCGGGCCGAGCCGGTCCCGCAACTCCAGCACGATCCGCTCCGCCCCCTTCTTGCCGATGCCCGGGACCATGGTCAGCGCGCCGAGGTCTTCGGTCGAGACGGCCCGGCGCAGCGCGTCGGGCGTGTGCACGGCCAGCATGGCCAGCGCCAGCCGGGGGCCGACGCCGCTGGCCGTCTGCAGCAGCTCGAAGACGTTCCGCTCGTCGTCGGAGCCGAAGCCGTACAAGGTCAGCGAGTCCTCCCTGACCACCAGGGAGGTGGCTACGTGGGCCGGATCGCCCAGCTTGAGCGTGGCCAGGGTGCCCGGGGTGCACTGTACCCGCATCCCGACGCCGCCGACCTCGATGACGGCGCCATCGGGCGCCACGGCGGCGACCGTGCCGCGCAGGTGAGCGATCACGTGCTATCTCCTCATGCTGGCGGCCGGGAGCCGCAGGCCGGCGCTCATCGGGGCACTCCCCCGCCACACATGGCAGATGGCCAGCGCCAGCGCATCGGCTGCGTCGGCGGGGCGGGGCGGATCGGAGATCCGCAGCAACTTGGTCACCATGGTGGTGACCTGTTCCTTGCCGGCCCGCCCGTTCCCGGTCACGGCGGCCTTGACCTCGCTGGGGGTGTGGGTGGCGACCGGCAGCCCGCGGCGGGCGGCGCACACGATCGCGACCGCGCCGGCCTGAGCCGTGCCCATCACCGTCCGGACGTTCTGCTGGCTGAAGACCCGCTCGACCGCCACCGCGTCGGGCTGGCACGCATCCAGCCACTGCTCAAGCTCGGTCTCGATGGCCAGCAGCCGCGCCGCGATGTCGTCGTCGGCGGAGGTCCTGATGACCCCGACCCGGATCAGGGACAGCGCCCGGCCGGGCGCCCCGTCCACCACGCCGACCCCGCACCTGGTCAGCCCGGGGTCGACACCCAGGACCCGGACCGGGTGCCGCGCATAGGTCAGGCCCACGAGGTGCTCCATCCGGCGTGCGGAGTCCGCGAACATCTGTTCGTCATGAACCTACCGGCCCGCGGCGTCCTGGTCGCGTACCGGGGCGGCGTGTTGCGTGAATTGCCTCAGAAGGCGTCGAGCATGTAAGCGGTCCCGGCGAACGCGGCGGTCAGCGCGGCGTCGTCCTCGGATGAGCCGCCGCAGGCCAGGCCCGCCTGGCGCAGCGCGGTGACCGGGGTGCCGGCGTACAGTGCGGCCAGGCCGCGCGCGCCCAGGGTGAACGGCGCGCCCGCGGGGGCGGCCGGCGGAGGCACCCGGGCCAGGGCACCCTGGCCGTCGGCGACGGTGAGCTCCCACCGGCCGGAGTTGGCCGGCCGGGCGTGATCGGTGACGGCCAGCGGCACGCTGAGCGACACGCCGAGGGGGAAGCCGCGCGCGGCGATGGCGGCCGGGGCGTCGACCACCCGGAGCATCCACCTGGATCGGTGCTGCACGTCGGCGTCGCGCTCGCGGGCCAGCCACCAGAACGCGTCGGCCGGGCCGACCCGGGCATAGACCTGGTCCGCGATCGAGGCGTGCGCGCCGACGTGAGCCCAGAACGCGCGCTGCGTTCCCGCGGAGACGGCCTCGGCGCCCTCGACGAACAGCGCGTCGTTCCCGTCCTGCCACCGGTAGATGAGAAAGCCGTCGTCGCACAGGTAGGCATACAGACCCGGGTCGGCCAGCCAGTCGGCCACCGACGCCGCGTCCCAGGTGATCGGGCCGCAGTCACGGGCCGCCTCGTGCACCCGGCCGATGACCGAGATCACCGTCTCGGCATCGCCGGGCGCGGCCCGCCGCAGTTGCGGGGCCCCAGGCCCGGCGCCCGTCTCGACGGCCTGGATCACGGGATCGGGCGGCACCAGGTCGCGCAGGGACCGGGCGGGGATGACGGCGACCTCCCGGGCGCCGGCCAGTTCCCAGCCGAGCGACCGGTACAGCGGCATCGTCGCCGGGTACAGCACCGACAGCGGGTAGCCCCGCGCGGCGGCCTCGTCGAGCAGGGCGGCCATCAGCCGCCGGGCGATGCCCCGGCCCCGGTCCTCGGGGGCCACCTGGACGCCGGAGACCCCGGCCATCGGCACCGCCTGGCCACACCACCACTGCCGCATGTCCTGGATCACGGCCGAGCCGGCCAGCCGCCCGTCGGCGAAGGCGCCGAGGCACCGGCCCTGCGCGATCACCGCGGCGACCCGCTGCCGCCACTGGTCACGTTCGCCCGGGCCCTTGAGCCCGAAGGACCGTTCGGCCAGGTCGAGATGCGCCTCCAGGTCGTCGTCGGGGCGGACGGCCCGGATCAGGACGGACTGCGCGTCAGGTTGATCGGCCACGGGCAACCACCGTACGGCTTTGGTCCGCGCCGGTCATCTCGATTAGCGGGGCATGCACCATGTTCCGTTCGGAAGAAAGAAAGCAGGCCAGCCGGGGCGGACGGTCAGCCTTCGAGCTTCTCCATGATGTCGTCGGAAACCGAGTAGTTGGCGTAGACGTCCTGCACGTCGTCGGAGTCCTCGAGCGCCTCGATCAGCCGGAACACCCGCTTGGCGTGCTCCTCGTCGAGGTCGATCTCGACGCTGGGCAAGAAGGCCACGTCCGCGGAGTCGTAGTCGATTCCCGCCTCCTGCAGCGCCGCGCGGGTCGCCACCAGGTCGGTCGGCTCGGACACGACCTCGAACGACTCGCCGAGGTCGTTGACCTCCTCGGCGCCCGTCTCGAGCACGGCCGCGAGCACGTCGTCCTCGGTCACCCCGCCCACCTCCCCTCCCCCCTTCTTGTCGACGACGATGACCCCTTTGCGGTGGAACAGGTACGACACCGACCCGGGATCGGCCATCGAGCCGCCGTTGCGGCTGAACGCGGTACGCACGTCCGAAGCGGCCCGGTTCCGGTTGTCGGTCAGGCACTCCACCAGCACCGCGACGCCGCCGGGGGCGTAGCCCTCATAGGTGATGTTCTCGTACTGCGCGCCGCCGGCCTCGGCGCCGCTGCCGCGGCGTACGGCACGGTCGATGTTGTCGTTCGGGACCGAACTCTTCTTCGCCTTCTGGATGGCGTCGTACAGCGTCGGGTTTCCCGCCGGGTCTCCCCCGCCGGTGCGCGCGGCAACCTCGACATTCTTGATCAGCTTGGCGAACAGCTTGCCGCGCTTGGCGTCGACCACCGCCTTCTTGTGCTTGGTGGTGGCCCACTTGGAGTGGCCGCTCATGTGTTGTCCTTCACAATGTCTACGAATAGCTCATGGATACGCCGGTCCGGGGTCAGCTCGGGGTGGAAGGCCGTGGCCAGCAGCGGCCCCTGCCGCACCGCGACGATCCTACCGGTGCGCTCCTCGGTGCCCAGGACGGCGACGTTCTCGCCATTCTGCTCCACCCACGGGGCCCGGATAAAGACCGCGCGCAGCGGCCTGTCGCCCGCCGCGCCCAGGCCGGCCCGCGGCGCAGCCGCCGAGGTACGGAGCGTGATGTCGCTCTCGAACGAGTCGACCTGGCGGCCGAACGCGTTCCGGCGCACGGTCATGTCGATCCCGCCGAAGGTCAGCTGGCCGGGCACGCCGTCGGCCAGCCGGTCGGCCAGCATGATCATCCCGGCGCAGGACCCGAATGCGGGCAGGCCGGATGCTATCAGCTTGCGCAGCGGGTCGAGCATGTCGAACGCGACGGACAGCCGCCACAGGGTGGTGGACTCACCGCCCGGGATGACCAGGCCGTCGAGGCGATGCAGTTCCTCCGGGCGGCGCACCGGGGTGGCCTGGGCGCCGGCCTCCTCGAGCGCGCGCAGGTGCTCGGGCACGTCGCCCTGCAGGGCGAGCACTCCGATGACGGGCGCCGCGGCGGACGGGGACATCGCTCCTCCAAACATAACTACGTTAAAACGCCGTAACCGCTGCCCTTCTTCCCGGGCCGCGGGTTCCCCCAGGCGGGGTGAAACCCGGTTTCATCACCCTGGACGCCGCGACGGGAGGACGAGCAGCGAGGCGGGTGGGGCTAGCGGGGCAGAAGGGACAAGCGGGAGGGGCGCTGGCGGCGGCGAGGGGCAGCGGCCGGCGGGTTACCAGCCGCGGGTTACCAGCCGCGGGTTACCAGCCGCGGCCTGCGTAGTGCTGGTCGGGGGGGAGGGTGTCCAGGTTGATGCCGACCATGGCCTCGCCGAGGCCGCGGCTGACCTTGGCGACCACGTCCGGGTCGTCGTGGAAGGTGGTGGCCTTCACGATCGCGGCGGCGCGCTTGGCCGGGTCGCCCGACTTGAAGATGCCCGAGCCGACGAACACTCCCTCCGCGCCGAGCTGCATCATCAGCGCGGCGTCCGCGGGTGTCGCGATGCCGCCCGCGGTGAACAGCACGACCGGCAGCCGGCCCGCGCGCGCTACCTCGGCCACCAGCTCGTACGGCGCGCCGAGCTCTTTGGCCGCGGTGAACAGCTCTTCGGCGGGCAGGCCGGACAGCCGCGCGATCTCGGACCGGATGGATCGCATGTGCCGGGTCGCCTCCACCACGTTGCCCGTCCCGGCCTCGCCCTTGGAGCGGATCATGGCCGCACCCTCGGCGATCCGCCGCAGGGCCTCACCCAGGTTCGTGGCACCGCACACGAACGGCACGGTGAACTTCCACTTGTCGACGTGATGGGCCTCGTCGGCCGGGGTGAGCACCTCGGACTCGTCGATGTAGTCGACCCCGATGGCCTGCAGGACCTGGGCCTCGGCGAAATGCCCGATCCGGCACTTGGCCATGACCGGGATGGATACCGCGGCGATGATTCCGTCGATCATGTCGGGGTCGCTCATCCGGGCCACGCCGCCCTGGGCGCGGATGTCGGCAGGCACGCGCTCAAGCGCCATCACCGCGACCGCGCCGGCATCCTCGGCGATCTTGGCCTGGTCGGACGTGACCACGTCCATGATCACGCCGCCCTTGAGCATCTCCGCCATACCGCGCTTCACCCGTGCGGTCCCGGTGGCCGACTCAATGGTGCTTTCAGCGTTGACAGTGGACACTCGAACCTCGCTTGATCAATCAGGACTGCTTACGACCATCGTATGGTCAGCTGGAGGTGGAACCGAGCGGAGCGCCGGGCTTCTCGGCGATGAGGGAGTCGTCCATCTCGAAGAACACCGGGGCCTGGGCCCGGCCGGACAGGTGCAGCACCCGGGCGAGCGGCCGGTTCCGGGCGTCCCGGGTCACCGCGACCAGGTCGTTGTAGAACTTGCGGGCCACGAACACCTGGTGCGCGGCCTCCTCGACCTCGGCCAGCAGCTCGTCGGCGCCTTCCTTGCCGCTCAGCGAGGCACGGAAGTCCGGCTGGCTGAAGGCGGCCCGCAGCGCCCGGGTCAGGTCGCTCTCGGCCAGGTCCCGCGGCCGGTCGCCGCCGCGGGTGCCGTACACCGCACCGGCGAGCAGCAAGCTGGTGGCCGGGTCGAGCAGCCCGGAGGTGGCCAGTTCCTGGGCCACCGAGCTGCGCCGCAGCAGGGTCACGTCCAGCGCGACGCGCGCCATGTCGACCCGCGTGTGCAGCCGGTCGATCCGCCCGGCCCGCCAGGACACGTACACCCCGACGAACAGCGCGCCGGCGATGACCAGGATGATGTCGGCGATCACGGGAAATTACCGGCGTCCTGGGCCACGGCGACCTGGTTGCGGCCGAGCATGACCGTCTCGTAGACGCGGAGCACATCGCGGGCCACCACTGACCAGTCGTACTGGGCGACCGCGGCCAGCGCGGCGGCCGACAGTTCGGCCCGGCGCGCCGGGTCGTCCAGCAGGCGCCCGGCCGCCCGGGCCAGGTCGCGGGCGTCCCCGGTGGTGAACAGCTCCCCCGCCTCGCCGCCGTCCAGTACCTGGCGGAACGCGTCGATGTCGCTGGCCACCACCGGCAGGCCCGCCGCCATCGCCTCCGCGGTGACGATGCCGAACGACTCGCCGCCGGTGTTCGGCGAGCAGAACACGTCGACCGAGTGCAGCACGCGGACCTTGTCGTCCTCGCTGACCTGCCCGAGCAGGACGACCCGGTCCCGCAGCTCGGCGGGCACCCGGTGCAGCACCTCCTCGGCGTCCGCGGCCCGGCCGGCGACCAGCAGCCGCAGCCCGGGCCGGGCCGGGCCGAGGATCTCGAACGCCTTGAGCAGGACGGCCAGGCCCTTGCGCGGCTCGTCCAGCCGCCCCAGGAAACCGATGGCGCCGCCGGACCCGGGCCAGCCGGGCAGCGGCTCGGCCTTGCGGTAGCGGCGGGTGGCCACGCCGTTGGGGATGACGACCGCGTCGCCGCCGATGTGCTCGACCAGCGTGGTGCGGGCGGCCTCGGAGACCGCGATCCGGCCGTTGATCTTCTCCATCCCGGTCCGCACTACCGGGTACGTGACCAGCAGGATGCGCGAGCGCGGGATGGCGGTGTGCACGGTGGCCACGATCGGGCCCGAGGCCACCCAGCAGGCCAGCAGCGACAGGCTCGGGATTTCCGGCTCGTGCACGTGCAGCACGTCGAACCCGCCCTGGTTGATCCAGCGCCGGACCCGGCTCACCGACAGGAAGCCGAACGACAGCCGGGCCACCGACCCGTTGTAGGGCACGGGCACCGCGCGGCCCGCCCCCACCACGTAGGGCGGCAACGGCGTGTCGTCATCGGCCGGGGAGATCACCGAGACCCCGTGCCCCTCGTCGATCAGGGCCTCGGCCAGGTCCCTGATGTGTGACTGCACGCCGCCGGGCACATCCCAGGAGTACGGGCAGACCATCCCGATCCTCATGGGTCAGCCCGCCAGGCCGGGTCCAGGTCAGCGACGAAGACCCGCTGCAGCATGTGCCAGTCCTGCGGGTGCTCGGCGATGGCGGTCTCGAACACGTGGGCCATTTGCTGGCTCATCGCCGCGATCTTCTCCGCCCGGGTGCCAGCGGAGGGCACCGGGATCTCCTCGTAGATGTGCGCGCCCCAGTCGTCCCCCTCGAACCAGGTCCCGACGGGCATCAGCGCGGCACCGGTGTGCACCGCGAGGGCGGCGGTCGCGGCGATCCGTGCCTTCTCCCCGAACATCTCGACCTCGATGCCCGTGTCCTTCAGGTCGCGGTCGCTGACCAGGCAGACCAGCTTGCCCGCGCGCAGCCGCTGGGCCAGGGTGCCGAACGGGCTCCGGCCGCCGGTCAGCGGCAGTACCTCCATCCCCAGGCTCTGGCGGAACCGGACGAACGCCTCGTAGACCGATTCCGGCCGCAGCCGCTCCGCGACGGTGGTGAACGAGCCGGCTCCGCGGGCCACGACCCAGGCACCCGCCTGCTCGAAGTCGCCCATGTGCGGCAGCGCGACGATCACGCCGCGGCCCCGCTTCAGGTTCGCGAACATGGCCTCCTCTCCCGCCGGGTCGATATGCATCCCGGACAGGATCCGCTCGACGGGGATCACCGGCAGGCGGAACGTCTCCATCCAGTACCGGGCGTAGGAGCGCAGCGCGGCTCGGGACAGGGTCCGCAATTCCTTGCCGTCCACGTCCGGGCGGCCGGACTTGAAGCTCAGCACGCGGCGCAGGTTGGCTTCCAGCACCTGGACCCCCGGGCCCTGCCGCCGCCAGGCGATGTCGGCCACCCGGGTGAAGGCCCACCGCGCCCACGACTCCGGGACGCGGCAGATGAGCTTCCAGCCCAGCTGGTACGCGAACCCGGTCAGCCGCTCGCTGAGCCGTCGGCCGAAACTCATCGACCCCGATGAACCCGCCACGCTCACCCTTCCTTACCCGCCGGATCTGCCGGAGGCTGCGCGGCCCGGTAGACCGCATGCACCCGCTGCCCGAAGGTGAAGGCGCTCCCCGCCGCGAGCGTCCAGAGCCCCACGTTGAGAATGTACGGCACGCCGAGGCCGGAAACGCCGACCGCGATCAGCGAGATCAGCATGCGTTCGGGCCGTTCGATCAGGCCCACGTCGCAGCGCAGCCCGAGGCCCTCGGCCCGCGCCTTCGCGTACGACACCAGGACGCCCGCGACCAGGCAGAACAGCGACACCCCGCCCAGCAGCGGGTCGTGGCCGCCGCGGAAGAACCAGATCACCAGGCCGCAGAAGATGCCGGCGTCGGCGATCCGGTCCATGGTCGAGTCGAGGAACGCGCCCCAGGTGCCGCTGGTGCCCTTGATCCGGGCCAGGACGCCGTCCAGCATGTCCAGGAGTACGAAGATCGTGCAGGTCAACGCGCCAGGGAACAGCTCGCCCACGGGGAACAGGCCGAGCGCCCCGCCCGCCACGCCCACCGTGCCCACGACGGTAATGGCGTTCGGCGTGACCGGGGTATGGGCCAGGAGAGCGCCGATCGGGGTGAAAACGCGCGTCATAACGGGCCGCAGCGGGTTCAGCATGGCCGTCCCGATAATAATGTGTCGCCGCGGAAGGAACGGTTCTGGCCCCGAGGCAGACGTCGGCTTCACCTTCCGGTCACCGGGAAGATTCTCGGCGTGGGGGTTGTGGTCACGGTGCCCGCGGGTTAAGGCTGGTCGTGCGCAGCACCACTCCGCGGGGAGAAGCGAATCGCAAGGAGGCGAAGGCAATTGGCAACAACAGCAAGCGGGACGGGAGGAGCCGCCGGCAGGGCACCGGCGGCCGACCAGGTGCGGAACGTGGTACTGGTCGGCCATTCTGGTTCCGGCAAGACCAGCCTGATCGAAGCGCTGCTCGCGGTGACGGGAACTATCCAGCGGCAGGGCAGCATCGAAGAAGGCACCACGGTCAGCGACTTCGATGAGGTCGAGGTCAGGCAGCAGCGGTCGGTCAACCTGACGCTCGCGCCCCTCGTGCACAACGGCATCAAGGTCAACCTGCTCGACACGCCCGGGTACGCCGACTTCACGGGGGACCTCCGGGCCGGGCTGCGAGCCGCGGACTCGGCGCTGTTCGCCGTCTCCGCCACCGACGGGATCGACGGCCTGACCCGGATGCTGTGGGAGGAGTGCGCCGCGGTGGGCATGCCGCGCGCGGTGGTCATCACCAAGATCGATCACCAGCGGGCCGAATTCGACGCCTGCCTAGCCGCCTGCCGGGAAGCCTTCGGCGACGCCGTCGCACCGCTTTACCTGCCCGTCGGCGCCCCGGTGGACGGGCTGATCGGGCTGCTGTCGCAGAAGCTGTTCAGCTACTCGGGCGGAAACCGGACCGAGGGCGCGCCGTCGGCCGCGGACGCGGACCGGATGGAGGAACTGCGCGGCGAGCTTATCGAGGGCATCATCCAGGAGAGCGAAGACGAAGGCCTGATGGACAGGTACCTGTCCGGGGAAGAGATCGACCCCAAGGTGCTCATCGAAGACCTGGAGAAGGCCGTCGCGCGCGGCAGCTTCTACCCCGTGCTCGCCACCTCCTCGCCGCAGCGGATCGGCATGCTCGAGCTGCTCGAAGTCATGACTGAGGCCTTCCCCTCGCCCGCCGAGCACCCGCTGCCCGCGGTGACCACCCCGGACGGCAAGCCCGTCAGCGGACTGTCGTCTGACCCCAAGGGCCCGCTGCTGGCCGAGGTGGTCAAGACGACCTCCGACCCGTACGTGGGCCGGATCAGCCTGGTCCGCGTCTTCTCCGGCACGCTGCGCCCCGACGCCTCCGTGCACGTGTCCGGCCATGGTCGCTCCTCCCGCGGGCACGAGGATCACGACAACGACGAGCGGGTGGGCGCGCTGACCTCACCGCTGGGCAAGCAGCAGCGGCCGGTCACGCAGTGCCTGGCGGGCGACATCTGCGCCGTGGCCAAGCTCAGCACGGCCGAGACCGGCGACACGCTGTCGGACAAGGAGCATCCGCTGCTGATGGAACCGTGGTCGATGCCCGAGCCGCTGCTGCCGGTGGCGATCGTGGCCAAGTCCAAGGCCGACGAGGACAAGCTGTCCCAGGGGCTGGGCCGGCTGGTGGCCGAGGACCCGACGCTGCGGCTGGAGAACAACCCGGAGACCCACCAGCTCGTGCTGTGGACGATGGGCGAGGCGCATGCCGACGTGCTGATGGACCGGCTGGCCAACCGGCAGGGCGTGGCGGTAGAGGCCGTCGAGCTGCGGGTTCCGATGCGGGAGACGATCGCGGGCAAGGCCCAGGGGCTGGGCCGGAACGTCAAGCAGAGCGGCGGGCACGGCGAGTACGGCATCTGCCACGTCGAAGTAGAGCCGCTGGAGGACTCGGCCGGCTTCGAGTTCGTCGACAAGATCGTCGGCGGCGTGGTGCCGCGCCAGTTCATCCCCTCGGTCGAGAAGGGGGTCCGCTGGCAGATGGAGCAGGGCGTGCTGGCCGGCTACCCGATGACCGGCGTGCGGGTCACCCTGTACGACGGCAAGGCGCACTCGGTGGACTCCTCCGACATGGCCTTCCAGAAGGCCGGACGGCTGGCCCTGAAGGACGCCGTGGACAAGGCCCAGCCGATGCTGCTCGAGCCGGTCGACGAGGTCAGCGTGCTCGTACCCGACGACTACGTGGGCGCGGTGATGTCAGACCTGTCCTCGCGGCGGGGCCGGGTGCTGGGCACCGAGCCGGTCGGCGTCGGCCGGACGCTGGTCAAGGCGGAGATCCCGGAACTGGAGATCACCCGGTACGCCATTGACCTGCGATCGCTCTCGCAGGGCACCGGCTCGTTCACTAGGCAGTACGCGCGCCACGAGCCGCTGCCCTCGCATCTGGCCAGCAAGGTCGCCGCCGAGAACAAGCAGTAGGCCTAATCCGCGGGCCAGGCTTCGGCCAGGAGCTTGCGGGTGTCGGCCAGGAGCTGGGGCAGGACGCGGGTGCGGCCGACCACCGGCATGAAGTTGGTGTCGCCGCCCCACCTGGGCACCACGTGCTGGTGCAGGTGGGCGGCGATGCCGGCGCCGGCCACCGAGCCGAGGTTGATGCCGATGTTGAACCCGTGCGGTCCCGAGGCCTGGCGCAGGGCGCGGATGGCGCGCTGGGTGTAAGAGGCGAATTCGGCGGTCTCCGGGACGGTCAGCTCGGTGTAGTCGGCCACGTGCCGGTACGGGACGACCAGCAGGTGCCCGGCGTTGTACGGGTACAGGTTGAGCACCACGTAGACCAGCGAGCCGCGGGCGACGATCAGGCCGTCCTCGTCGCTCAGCTTCGGCGCGCGGTCGAACGGGCAGCCCTCGTCCTCGCCGGGACCCGTGGGCCTGCCCTCGCCCTTGATGTAGGCCATCCGGTGCGGCGTCCACAGCCGCCCGAACGAGTCGGGCACGCCCGTGAAGGCCCTGTCATCAGAGCCGGCGGGGTCGTCGGGCGGGTCGGCCGGCACCGGGTTACACCTGGACGCGGTCGCGTACGGCGGCGGCGATCTCGGCGATCGCCTCGGCCACCGGGACGCCGTTCTTCTGCGACCCGTCGCGGTAGCGGAACGACACCGCGCCCTTGGCCACGTCCTCGTCGCCCGCGATCAGCATGTACGGGACCTTCTGCCGCTGCGCGGTCCTGATCTTCTTCTGCATCCGGTCATCGCTCGCGTCGACCTCGATCCGGATGCCGTGCTCCCGCAACTGGTCCGCGACCAGCGACAGGTACGGCACGTGGGCGTCGGCGATCGGGATGCCGACGACCTGGACCGGGGCCAGCCAGGGCGGGAACGCGCCCGCGTAGTGCTCGACCAGGATGCCGAAGAACCGCTCGATCGACCCGAACAGCGCCCGATGGATCATGATCGGCTGCTGCCGGGTCCCGTCGGCGGCCTGGTACTCCAGCCCGAACCGCTTGGGCAGGTTGTAGTCGACCTGGATGGTGGACAGCTGCCAGGTCCGGCCGATCGCGTCCCGGGCCTGCACCGAGATCTTCGGCCCGTAGAACGCCGCGCCGCCCGGGTCGGCCACCAGTTCCAGGCCGGACTCCTCCGCGGCCTCCTGCAGTTCCCGGGTGGCCTGCGCCCAGTCCTCCAGACTGCCGACCCACTTTTCCTTCTCGTCGTCCCGGGTGGACAGCTCCAGGTAGAAGTCGTTCAGGCCGTAGTCGCGCAGCAGGTCCAGGACGAAGGCCAGCAGCCGCCGCAGCTCGGCCCCGGCCTGCTCCCTGGTGCAGAAGATGTGCGCGTCGTCCATGGTCAGGCCGCGGACCCGGGTCAGGCCGTGCACCACCCCGGACTTCTCGTACCGGTAGACGGTGCCGAACTCGAACAGCGGCAGCGGCAGGTCCCGGTAGGACCGGCCCCGGGACCGGTAGATCAGGATGTGCATCGGGCAGTTCATGGGCTTGAGGTAGTACTTGGCGCCCTCGAGCTCCATGGGCGGGAAGATGTTCTCCCCGAACCAGCCCAGGTGCCCGGAGATCTCGAACAGCTCGGACTTGGTGATGTGCGGGGTGTTCACGAAGTCGTAGCCGGCCTCTTCGTGCCGGCGCCTCGAGTAGTCCTCGAGAATCTTGCGGACCAGGCCGCCCTTGGGGTGGAAGACGGCCAGGCCGCTGCCGATCTCGGTCGGGAAGGAGAACAGGTCCAGCTCGGCGCCGAGCTTGCGGTGGTCGCGCTTCTCGGCCTCAGCCAGGAACTCCAGGTACTGGTCCTGGCGTTCGCGGGATTCCCAGGCGGTGCCGTAGATCCGCTGCAGCTGCGGGTTCTTCTCGCTGCCCCGCCAGTAGGCGCCGCCGCTGCGCATCAGCTTGAACGCCGGGATGTTCCTGGTGGTGGGCACGTGGGGGCCGCGGCACAGGTCCTTCCAGCGCAGCTCGCCGGTGCCCGCGTCCAGGTTGTCGTAAATGGTCAGCTCGGGCCCGCCGACCTCGACGCCCTCGCTCAGCTCGAAGTCCAGCGAGCCAGACCCGTGCCCCTTGAGCCCGATCAGCTCCAGCTTGTAGGGCTCGGCGGCCAGCTCGGCCCGGGCCTGCTCGTCGGTCACCACCCGCCGGGAGAACCGCTGGCCCTGCTTGACGATCTGGCGCATCCGGGCCTCGATGGCCTTGAGGTCCTCGGGGGTGAACGGGGATGGCACGTCGAAGTCGTAGTAGAAGCCATTGTCCACGGGCGGGCCGATACCCAGCTTGGCCTGCGGGAACAGCTCTTGCACGGCCTGGGCCATGACGTGCGCGGCGGAGTGCCGCACGATGTAGTGACCGTCGTCGCTGGCCACGTCCACCGGCTCCACGACGTCCCCGTCGGCGACCCGGTGGGCCAGGTCGCGCAGCTCGCCGTTGACCCGCGCGGCGATCACGGTGCCGGCACAGCGGGCTGAGGCCAGCGCCTCGCCCGCCGTGGTGTCCGCCTCGACCACGTACTCGCTTCCGGCGAGGGTGATGCGAAGCTGCTGGCTGGACACGGCGGACTCCTCGGTGGTCAGGGGAAGGGCTGGTTACCCGATGCTACCGGTGTCCAGGGTCCTTCGGCGCGAGGCCGGCCCGGCGCAGGGCGTCGGCCAGCGCGCCCTCGGCCTCGGCGGGCCGCGACCGGCCGGAGTCGCTGCCGCGGGGGCGGGGGCGGGTACCACGCTCCGTTCGGCCGAAATTTCCTGAGGAACGGTCCTGTGCTCGGTCGCGGCCGCCCGCCGGACGCGGGTCTTCGTCGTCCAGGCGGAGGGTGAGCGAGATCCGGTGCCGGGGCACGTCGACGGACAGCACCTTGACCCGCACCACGTCGCCGGACTTGACCACCGTATGCGGGTCGGAGACGAAGTTCTTCGACATGGCGGACACGTGCACCAGGCCGTCCTGGTGCACACCGACGTCCACGAACGCGCCGAACGCGGCCACGTTGGTCACCACGCCCTCCAGCACCATGCCGGGCCGCAGGTCCTGCAGGGTCTCCACGCCCTCGGCGAACGTCGCGGTGGCGAACGCGGGCCGCGGGTCACGGCCGGGCTTCTCCAGCTCGCGCAGGATGTCGGTGACGGTCGGCAGGCCGAACCGGTCGTCGGTGAACCGCTCGGGCGCCAGCGTGCGCAGCGTGGCGCTGCTGCCGATCAGGGCGTCCGCCGTGGACCCGGTGGCGGCCAGGATACGGCGGACGACCGGGTAGGCCTCGGGGTGCACGCCGGACGCGTCCAGCGGGTCGTCGCCGCCGCGGATGCGCAGGAACCCGGCGCACTGCTCGAAGGCCTTGGGCCCGAGCCGGGGCACCTGCATGAGCTGCTGGCGGGCCTTGAACGGGCCCTCGGCGTCGCGGCGGGCCACGATCGCGGCGGCCAGGCCTCCGGTGATGCCGGAGACCCGGGCCAGCAGCGGCTGGGAGGCGGTGTTCAGGTCGACGCCGACCCCGTTCACGCAGTCCTCGACCACCGCGTCCAGCGAGTGCGACAGCTTGCCCTCGGTGACGTCGTGCTGGTACTGGCCGACGCCGATGGACTTCGGGTCGATCTTGACCAGCTCAGCCAGCGGGTCCTGCAGCCGCCGCGCGATCGACACCGCGCCGCGCAGCGAGACGTCCAGCTCGGGCAGTTCATGCGAGGCGTAGGCGGAGGCCGAGTAAACGCTAGCGCCCGCCTCAGAGACCACCACCTTGGTCAGCTTGAGCTCCGGGTGCCGCTTGATCAGATCGCCGGCCAGCCGGTCGGTCTCCCGGGAGGCGGTGCCGTTGCCGATGGCGATGAGCTCGGCGTGATGCTGCCGCGCCAGCCCGGCCAGGGTATCGAGGGACTTGTCCCACTGGCGGTGCGGCTCGTGCGGGTAGATGGTCGTGGTCCCGGTCACCTTCCCGGTTCCGTCGATGACAGCGACCTTGACCCCGGTCCGGAAGCCGGGATCCAGGCCGATCGTGGCCCGTGCGCCCGCCGGGGCGGCCAGCAGCAGATCGCGCAGGTTGGCCGCGAACACCCGGACCGCCTCGTCCTCGGCTGTCTGCCACAACCGGACCCGGATGTCGACGCTGAGGCGGGTCAGGATGCGGGTACGCCAGGCCCAGTGCACGGTGGCGCCCAGCCACGGGTCGGCGGGACGGCCCTGGTTCCGCAGGCCGAAGCGCTCCGCGATCCTCGCTTCGATGGCCGCGTCGTCGGCGCCGGGATCGAGGGTGAGGTCGAGGACCTCCTCCTTCTCCCCGCGGAACAGGGCCAGGATGCGGTGCGCGGGCAGCCGGGCGAAGGGCTCGCTGAACTCGAAGTAGTCGGCGAACTTGGCCCCTTCTTGCTCTTTGCCCCCGCGGACCTTGGAACTGAGCGTGCCGCGGGCGGCCATCGCCTCGCGCAGTTCCCCGATCAGGTCGGCGTCCTCGGCGAACCGCTCGACCAGGATGGCGCGGGCGCCTTCGAGCGCGGCGTTCGCGTCGGCGACGTTCTCGTTGACGAAACCCTGCGCGGCCTGCTGCGGATCGTGGCGGGGGTCTCCCAGCAGCAGGCCGGCCAGCGGCTCCAGGCCTGCCTCGCGGGCGATCTGGGCCTTGGTGCGCCGCTTGGGCTTGTAGGGCAGGTACAGGTCCTCCAGCCGCGCCTTGGAGTCGGCCGCGCGGATCTGGGTTTCGAGCTCGCCGGTCAGTTTGCCCTGAGCGGTGATCTCGTTGAGGATCGCGTCCCGGCGCTCGTCGAGCTCGCGCAGGTAACGCAGCCGCTCCTCGAGCGTGCGCAGCTGGGCGTCATCCAGCGTGCCGGTGGCTTCCTTGCGGTACCTGGCGATGAACGGCACGGTCGCGCCGCCGTCGAGCAGTTCCACCGCGGCGCTGACCTGCCGGACGGCCACGCCGAGCTCGCCGGCGATCCGCTGGTCCACCGACGGGATCCGATTCTGGGTCACCAGAGCATTGTGCCAGTGAGCCGGAGCCGGCTCGTTGGTGAGCGTTACGGTCTCGGGCTGAACGGGTTTCCCGGGACGCAGGAGGCACCCCGGGACTTTTGCTGAATCACCCGAGCCGGGCGAGGCGCGAGGGGCCGCTCGCACGCGACCATCTCGCCATGGACAGACCACCGTCTCGGCCCGGCCGCTTCGGCCGGCCCGAGCGCCCGGCCTGTCCGGCATCACGCCGTGGCGCCCGACCAGCGCCATCCCCACTCATGGAGTCCTTATGCCGCTCGCAAGTTCCTACTCGTACCCGTTGCTCGGAGCGTTCTGGACGGTACTCGAGATCTTCCTGTGGATCCTGTGGATATGGGTCCTGATCTACGTCTTCATCGACATCTTCCGCAGCCATGACCTGTCGGGCTGGGCGAAGGCGCTGTGGTTCCTGTTCGTGCTGTTCATCCCCCTGATCGGCGTCCTGGTGTACCTGATCGCCCGCGGCGACAAGATGCACGAGCGGGCCGTTCAGCAGGCACAGCAGCAGGATCAGGAGGCCCGCCGCTACATCCAGCAGGCCGCAGCTCAGGGGAACTCGGCCGACCAGCTGGCCAAGCTGGCTGACCTGCGCGACCGGGGCGTCATCACGGCCGACGAGTTCGAGCGCGAGAAGGCCAAAGTCCTGGGCGCCTGAACGGCGACGGGGCCGGTATGACCGAGAACCTCGCCGAGAGGGAGAGCTCCGCTGCGGAGCAGCACCTCCTGCGTAGCTGGCGCTCGGTCATATTCGCCCCGGTTGGCAGCGGCCAGCGGCGCCGTCGCGGGAGCGACGGCGCGCGGCTGGCCGCGGCCGTCCTCGCCCTGGTGTGCTGCCTGCTCGTCATCCGGTACGACTCCCGGGTCGACCGGGCCATCGCCCAGGTGATCCATCCGCCGCCCTGGAGCATCACCTGGCTGGTGACGGTGGTCTACCAGGCGGGTTCGTTCGGTGTCGTGGTCGTCCTGGTCGCGCTGGCCCTGGTCGCGCGGCGGTGGGAGATCGCGCGCGACATCGGGCTGAGCGCGGCCGGGACGGCGGTGGCGTGCGGGGCGCTGATCGCCTTGCTCGGCAGCCGCGGCGGGCGGCCAGCCGGGATCGTGATCGGCGACTTTGTCATGCGCTTCCCGGTCGTTCAGGTCGCGCTGTTCGCCGCGGTGGCCACGGCGGGGCTGCCGTACCTGGCCCGCGGCGTGCAGCGCCTGGTGGAGATCTTCATCGCGCTGGTGGCCGTGGCCTGCGCCGTGGCCGGCCAGGGGCTGCCGCTGAATGTCGTGGGGAGCCTGGCCATCGGCTGGGGGGTCACCGCGGTGGTCCGGCTGGTGTTCGGCTCGCCGCTCGGCCTGCCCTCGGCCGAAGACGTGCGGCTTTTGCTGGCCGAACTCGGCATCAGCGCGGCCAGCGTGCGCCCGGCGGCGCGGCAGGTCTGGGGCGTGGCCAAGTTCGAGGCCACCGAGACGGCCCGGCCCGGGCGGCTCAGCGTCGAGGTCTACGGGCGGGACGCGGCCGACGCCAGGCTGCTCACCAAGGCGGGCCGGTTCCTGCTCTACCGCGACTCCGGGCCGAGCCTCACGCTGACCCGGCTCCAGCAGGTCGAGCACGAGGCGTACCTCACGCTGCGGGCGGGCCAGGCGGGTGCCACCGTGCCCGAGGTCGCCGAAGCCGGGACGGCCGGGCCGACCCGGGACGCGCTGCTGGTGTGCCGGCTGCCGCCGGGAACGGCGCTGTCGGACACGGACGCGGCCGAGATCAGCGACATCATGCTCGATGACCTGTACCGCCAGTTGCTGATCCTGCGCCGGGCCCGGATCGCGCACGGCGCGATCAGCGGTGACGCGGTGCGGGCCGACCCGGCGGCCCAGGCCGTGGCGCTGGCGGACTTCCGCAACGCCTCGGCGGCGGCCTCGCCGGGTCAGCTCGACCGCGACATGGCCGGCGCCCTGGCCGTCACGGCCGTGGCGGTCGGCACCGAACGAGCGGCCGATGCCGCGGCCCGGTGCCTGGAGCCGGAACTGCTGGGCGAGGCCCTGCGGCACCTGCAGAAGCCCGCCCTGGACCCGCTGGTCGGCCGGAGCCTGCGGGGCAGGCGCGAGCTCCTGCCGGAGGTCAGGCAGCGCACCGCCGAAGCCGCCTCGATCGAGCTGCCGCAGCTGGTCGAGCCGCGCCGGGTGAGCTGGCCGACACTGATCATGATCATCGGCACGATGATCGGCGGCTGGGCCCTGATCGGCGTGCTCATCGACGTCTCCAAGTCCTTCGACACCGTGATCGGAGCCGACTGGCTGTGGGTCATCATGGCGCTGGTCCTGGCCCAGCTGGCCTACGTGGCCAGCGGCCTGGAAGGCGTCGGCAGCGTGGCCGGCCCGCTGCCGTTCGGCCGGGCGGTGGCGGTGGAGTTCGCGAACGCGTTCAGCGCGCTGGCCGGCGGCACGGCGGCCGTGTTCGCCACCCGGGTGCGGTTCTTCCAGCGGCAGGGTTACGACGCGACGGTGGCGCTGAGCTCGGGCGCCATCATGGCCACGTCCAGCTGGATCGCCATCGCCGTGCTGTTCCTGGTCTCCCTGCCCTTCGCCTGGGGATCCCTTGACCTCGATCTCGCCCCGCAGTCCGGCGGGGATTCGAAGCTGGTCTGGATCATCCTGGCCGTCGTGGTGGTGGTCGCGGTGGCGGCCGGCCTGCTGCTGGCCGTGCCCCGGTGGCGCAGGCTGGCCGCCAGCAAGCTGCGCCCCAAGGCGCGCGACATCTGGGGCAACCTGCGGCAGGTGGCCAGCTCCCCGCACAAGCTGGTGCTGCTGGTCGGCGGCTCGTTTGCCCAGGAACTGCTGGTGGCCATGGCCCTGTCGGTGTCGCTGCGGGCCTTCGGCGACCATCTGCGGCTGCCCATCGTGTACGTGGTCATCTTCCTGGCCGGGATCATCGGGGGCATCTCGCCGTCGCCCGGCGGCATGGGGGTAGTGGAAGCGGGCATGATCCTGGGCCTCACCGCGGCCGGGGTCCAGGAGGCCGACGCGACCGCCGCGGTCTTCATCCAGCGCCTGTTCACGTCGTACCTGCCGCCCATCTGGGGCTGGATCACCCTCGTCTGGATGCGGAAGAGAGAGTACCTATGACAGCGGGAGACGCCGTGGAGGAACAGTCGCGCCGGAGCGGAGCCGCGCCGCCCGATGCGGTAGGGCCGTTCGCGTCCTCGTGGCGGCGCCGGCACCTGTCGGTGGACGAGCGGGTCGCCCGCGGCCAGGCCGCCCGCAAGCAGGTGCCGCGGTCCAGTCACGGGCGGTGGCGGCCCGCTCCCGATCGCCCCGATCCGGTCACGCTGCTGGAGGAGCAGGCGGCGAGCCGGGTGCCTCAGCTGGTCCCGATCCGCTACGGGAGGATGCTGGCCTCGCCGTTCGCGTTCTACCGGGGCGGGGCGCTGATCATGGCGGCCGACCTGGCGGCCACCCCGGTGTCCGGGGTCACCGTGCAGCTGTGCGGTGACGCCCACCTGTCGAACTTCGGCCTGTTCGGCACGCCCGAGCGGCAGATGCTGTTCGACATCAACGATTTCGACGAGACGCTCCCGGGACCATGGGAGTGGGACGTGAAGCGGCTGGCGGCGAGCTTCGAGATCATGGGGCGTGACCGGGGCTTCTCCCCGGGGGACCGCCGCGCCGTGGTCATGGCCGGGGCCAAGGAGTACCGGAGCCGGATGCGCCGGGCCGCCGGGATGAGGGGCCTGGACGCGTGGTACGAGCATTTCGAGGCCGGGATGCTGCTCAAGCTGGTCCGCCAGGAGGTCCGGGTCAAGCGGGTCGGCAAGAAAGAGGGCGAGGCGGTCGAGGAGATGGTGGCCAAGGCCAGGACCCGCGACAGCACGCGGGTCCTGGCCAAGCGGGCGGGCGCGGTCGAGGGCGAGTTGCGCATCGTCGCCGACCCGCCGGTCATCATCCCGATCGAGGACCTGGTCCAGCCGGGGACGGAATGGGAGAACCCGGGCCCGCTGATCAAGAAACTGCTCAGCTCCTACCGGCGCACCCTCGGGCGTCATCACCATCCCATCGAGGAGTACCGCTACGTCCACTCGGCGTACAAGATGGTGGGCGTGGGCAGCGTCGGGACCCGCTGCTACATCATGCTGATGCTCGGCCGCGACCATAACGACCCGCTGTTCCTGCAGGTCAAAGAGGCACAGGCGTCGGTGCTCGAGCGTTTCCTGGGGGCAAGTACCTACTCGCACCACGGCGAGCGCGTGGTCGCCGGGCAGCGGCTGATGCAGGCGGCGACGGACATCTTCCTGGGCTGGCAGCGCATCAGGGGACTCGACGGCGTCAGCCGCGACTACTACGTGCGCCAGTTCCAGGACTGGAAGGGCAGCGCGGATGTCGATACGCTCCTGGTCCCGGGCGCCACGCTGTACGCGCGAATCTGCGGAGCGACCCTGGCCCGGGCGCACGCCCGGTGGGGAGACAGGATCGCCATCGCCTCCTACCTCGGCAAGGGTGACGCCTTCGACCAGGCCATGGCGGACTTCTCCGTGGCCTACGCGGACCAGAACGAGCGCGACTACGCCGCGTTCGCCGCCGCCGTCGAGTCCGGGCGGCTGACCGCCCAGACCGGCATATAGGCGCGTCCGCTCGTGACCTTGAGCGACAAGCCGGCCGGGCCGGGCAAGCCGGTCCCGCCGGGCAAGCCGTCCCTGGCCGCCAGGATCGATGAGGAGAAGTCGCACCCGCTGGCCTGGAAGACGGTGGCCCAGCGCGGGGCGCTGGCCCTCGTGGCCGGCCTGTGCATCTACCTCGTGTTCCCGGCGATCACCGAGGTGCTCGCGTCCTGGCCGCGCCTGTCGACGTTGAACCCGTGGTGGCTCTTCGCGGCGATCGCCGCCGAGATCGTCCACTTCACCTGCACGTTCGCGCTGCAGCGCCTGGCCCTGCGGACCAAGGCGTGGTTCCCGGTCATCACCTCCACGCTGGCCGGCAACGCGATCACGCTCATCATGCCAGGAGGGGCGGCGGTCGGCGCCGCGGTGCAGTTCCGGATGCTGGCGACCAGCGGCATGGACACCACGGAAACCGTGGGCGGTCTAGCGTCGTTCTCCCTGCTCGGCGTGGGCGGCCTGCTCGCGCTCCCGCTCTTCGCCCTGCCGGTCATCCTGCTGGGCGCACCCGTGGACCGGGGGCTGGAGCATGCGGCGCTACTTGGAGCCGTGGGATTCGTGGCCTTCGCCGCATTCGGCGCGGTCGTACTGACCTACGACGCACCGCTGCGCTGGGCCGGCCGGGCCGCGCAGCGCGGGGCGAACTTGGTCCGGCGGAAACGGCCTCCGCTGGAGGGGCTGGACGGGACCCTGCTCGCGCAGCGCAATCAGATCCGGGCGGCGCTGGGCCAGCAGTGGTGGCAGGCGCTGCTGCTGTCCGCTGGCCGCCTGGCCTTCGATTACCTGTGCCTGCTGTTCGCATTGCGGGCCACCGGGAGCCACCCGCGCCCCTCGCTGATCCTGGTGGCCTACGCCGTGGCCGGCATCGTCGGGATGATCCCGCTCACTCCTGGCGGTCTCGGCATCGTCGAGGCCAGCCTGACCGGGCTCCTGGTGCTGGCCGAGGTGAACTCCAGCCAGGCCGTGCTGGCCACGCTCACCTACCGGATCGCCTCGTACTGGGTGCCGCTGTTCGCTGGGCCGGTCGGCTACGGCCTGTTCAGGCTCAAGTACAAGAAACAGGCGGCCGCGCCAGCGACCCCGGACGGCTAGGCCCGCGCGCGTCGCTGGACCTTCTGCCGGGCTGCGGTGGCCGGCTTAGCTGGGCGCCTGGCCGGGCCCGGCCAGGTCGAGCAGGTCATCGAGGATGCGGCCGATGCCGGACATGCCGATGGTCAGGTGACCCTCGCCGGGAAGCAGGTGAGCGCGGGCCCCGGTAACGTTCTCGGCCAGCCACTGGCCGTGCGCCCACGGGACCATCCGGTCCTGGTCCCCCTGCCAGATGGCCGCCGGCAACTTCTCCGCCCCGCTCAGGGAGAAGCCCCAGCCGGTGACGAAGGCCAGGTCATCGTCGCGCCAGCCCGCGATTCCGGTGCTGACCGAGGCGCGGACGCCCGCGGCCAGGTGATCGGCGAACGCGCCGGTGAGCACGGCCCGGTCCGCGTCGGCGATGAGGCCGCCCAGCGCCGCGGCCACCGCGGGGCCGGTGACGGCGCCGAAGCCGGCCGCCTCGCGCTCGAGGAACTCGGTCAGCGCCGCCGGGCCGCGGGCGGCGGCCCCGAACTCGGCGACGTTCTCCGGGCCCATGCCCGCGGTGAAGTCCAGTCCCGGCGCGTCGTACGGCGCGGCCCCGGCGATGGAAGCGGCCGCCAGGCACCGGCCGGGCAGCAGGGCGGCGCAGGCCAGCGCGTGCGGGCCGCCGCCGGACCAGCCGGCCGTGACGAACGTGTCCAGGCCGAGCGCGTCGAGCACGGCCGCGACGTCCGCGGCCACGTCCCCGACCCGGCGTCCGGGGCGCGGCGTCGAGCGCTCGTAGCCGGGCCGGGCCATCAGGATCGGCCGCAGGCCGCGGTCCCGGGCCGCCTGCACCGTCGGCGGGTACAGCACCAGCCCGATCGGCGTGCCCTCGTGCATGACCAGCGGCAGGCCGTCGGCCGGGCCGGCCAGCAAGAGGTCGATGTCTCGCCCGTCGGGCGAGGTGATCAGGCGGCGTTCGGTGTCCATCGGCTTCTGGTGGCTCTCGGCTTCCGGTGTCTCTCGGCTTCTGGTGGCTCTCGGCTTCTGGTGGCTCAGGGCCGGGTCCGCTCCGGCGCCACCAGCACGGCGACCCGGCGCTCCTTCGCCATGACCCGGTCGTAGGCGGGCCAGTCGTCGTGCGTCCCGCCCGCCGCGGTGAAGATCTCCCGCAGCAGCAGCCGCAGCCGCTCGGCGTCCACCCCCGGCAGCGGATCGTCGGGCCCGGCCAGTTCGACCGGGCCTTCGGCCGAGGCCCACTGCCAGCCCGCCCGGACCACGACCGTGGCCCGCGGGCGGGCCCGGAGGTAGCCGAGCCTGCGGGCGTCGCCCCGGCTGACCAGGCCGACCACCTGGGCTCCGGTGACCGGGTGCGGGAGCACGCCCGCGTTCACCACCGACGACTGGATCGTGCCGTCCGGCCGCAGCACCGAGACCACGACCAGGCCGTGATCGCCGTCGATCAGCCGGGCAAACTCCTGGAGTCCGCTCACTGCTGAAGCCTAACCCGTCCCTTCATCACGCGGGGGTTGTGTGCCACAAGCCCCATTTGGTCAGGCCGCTGGAGTGGGGCTGGGGCGGGTCTCGGCCGGGGGCTTGGGTGTGATCGGATGGCGTCAGGAGGCGACGCGAGGATGCAGGAGCAGCCAGGGCCGGCGGCGGCGGGGGTCGCGGCGGCGGATGAGGCGTTCGCGGGGGACTTGTACCGGGCGCTGGCCGGGGATGGGGCGCAGACGGTCTTCTCACCGGTGAGCGTGGCCGCGGTGCTGCGGATGGCCCTGTGCGGAGCGGGCGGCCAGACGGCGGCCGAACTGGCCGGCGCGCTGCACGAAGCGCCGGGCGCCGCAGCCGACGGGCTGCGCGCGGTCTCGGCCGCGGTGAACGACGTGGCGGCGGGCGGATCGGTGACGTTGCGGGCCCCGGGCGTCGCGTGGGTGCAATCGGGCCTGCCGCTGCGGTCCGCGTTTACCAGCCAGATCGGTGATTCGGTGGCCCGGGCCGGCTTCGCCGAGCAGCCCGAGGCGGCGCGGGCCGAGATCAACCGGGTGATCGCGGAGCAAACCGAAGGGAAGATCACCGGGCTGCTGCCGGCGGGCACGATCGATTCGGCGACCCGCCTGGTCCTCACCAGCGCCATCTACCTGAAGGCGGCCTGGGCCAAGCCGTTCCCCGAGGCGGCCACGAAGGACGCGCCGTTCTACCCGGATGGCCCGGATCGCCCGGGCCTGACCGTCCCCATGATGCGCGGCACCGCGGCGCGGGCCTACCGGCACGCAGACGGGTACCAGGCCGTCGTGCTGCCCTACAAGGACGGCCGGCTGGCCATGGCCGTGGTGCTGCCGGACGGGCCGCTGGCCACGCTGCAGGCGGCGGTCGCGGCGGGCGGCCTGCCCGGTCTGCTGGCCGGCACATCCAGGTACCAGGTCACGCTGTCCATGCCGAGGTTCCGGCTGGAGGCCGCGCTCAACCTGGTTCCCGTGCTGCGACGGCTCGGCGTGGAGCAGGCCTTCACCCGCCAGGCGGACTTCAGCGGCATCACCGAGGCCGAACGGCTGCTGATCGACGCGGTCGCGCACAAGGCCTACGTCGACGTTGACGAGCAGGGCACCGAAGCGGCGGCGGCTACCGCGGTCAGCTTCCGGCCGCTGGCCGCGTTCCGGGCTCCGACGCCGGTGACCATGACCGTCGACCGGCCGTTCCTGTTCGTGATCATCCATACCCCGACCGGCCTGCCGCTGTTCGTCGGCCAGGTCCGGCACCCGCCTTCGCGGTGAGGGCCGAAACCTAACGATTGTTGACAATTTTGTGGACATTTTTTAGGATCGCCCCGTGCGAGCGCAGGCGGGCGGGGGGCCGGTACGGGCGGGCGAGCCAGGACGGCAGTTCGCGGCCGAGCGGCTGCGGCAGACCATCCTGTCCGGGGACATGGTCCCCGGACAGCGCCTGGTCGAAGAGGAGCTGGCCGGGCTGCTGGCCGTGACCCGGGCCAGCCTGCGGGCGGCGCTGTTCGACTTGACCGCGGAGGGACTGGTCGAGCGGATTCCCAACCGCGGCGCGCGGGTGCGGGCCGTCACCTTGGAGGAGGCCGTCGCCATCACCGAGTGCCGGATGGCGCTGGAAGGGCTGTGCGCGGCCAAGGCCGCCGAGCTGGTCACCCAGTCCCAGGCCGTCCGGCTGCGCCAGCTGGGCGAGGAGATGGAGCGCAGCGTCGCTGACGGCGAGCCGCCGAAGTACTCGGCGCTCAATCATGAACTGCACCGGCTGATCAGGGGGATCTCGGCGCAGACGGTGGCGGCCGGCATGCTCGAGCGGCTGAACGGGCAGCTGGTCCGGCATCAGTTCCAGCTGTCGATGCGGCCGGGCCGCCCGCAGGTCTCGCTGCCCGAGCACCTGGCCATGATCTCGGCCATCATCGCGCGGCGGCCGGCCGAAGCCGAGGAGGCCACCCGGCGCCATCTGCGCAGCGTCATCACCGCCTTGCGCGAAACGGACAGCTGAGGAGACACAGTGAGCACGCCAGAGTCCACGCTCGTGGTGAGCGCGCACGCGGCCGACTTCGTGTGGCGCGCGGGAGGCGCGATCGCGCTGGCCGCGGCGCGGGGCGACCGGGTCACCGTGCTCTGCCTGACCTACGGTGAGCGGGGCGAATCGGCGAGCGCCTGGCGAGCGGGCCAGACGCTGGAGGAGATCAAGGCGCTGCGCCGGGCCGAGGCGGAGAACGCCGCCGCGGCGCTGGGAGCCGAGATCGAGTTCCTCGATGCGGGGGACTATCCGCTGCGCGAGTCGGACGAACTGGTCGACCGCATTGTCGGGGTCTACCGGCGGGTGAATCCGTCGGTCGTGCTCACCCACCCGCTCGCCGATCCCTACAACCAGGATCATCCCGTGGCCGCCCAGATGGCGCTGCGGGCCCGGGTGCTGGCCCAGGCCATCGGGTACCCCGCCCCGGGTGAGCCGATCGGCGCGCCGCCGGTGTTCCTGTTCGAGCCGCACCAGCCTGAGATGTGCGGGTTCAAGCCGGAGGTGCTGCTGGACATCACCCCGGTGTTCGAGACCAAGCGCAAGGCCATGGAATGCATGGCGGCCCAGCAGCACCTGTGGGAGTACTACACGGACCTGGCCAAGCGGCGCGGCACCCAGCTGCGGCGCAACGCCGGGCCGAACCTCGGCCTGCCCCAGTCCGCCCGGGCGGAAGCCTACATGCGAGTGTTCCCGCAGGTCACGGACAGGCTCGCCTGATGCGCCACGTCGTCGTCACCGGCACGCCGCGGGCGGACCTGGCCGTCGTCGACCAGCTCGCGGAGCTCGGCGTGGCCACCGTGCACGAGGCGATCGGCCGGGCCGGGTACCTGGGACCGGGACTGCGGCCCGTCCAGGACGGGACCCGGACCGGCGGGACCGCGGTCACCGCGCTGTGCTGGCCCGGCGACAACCTCATGATCCACGCCGCGGCCGAGCAGTGCCAGGTCGGCGACCTGCTGGTGGTGACCACGACCTCGCCGTGTACCGACGGGATGTTCGGTGAGCTGCTGGCGACCTCGCTGGCCGCCCGCGGCGTGCGCGGCATCGTGATCGAGGCGGGCCTGCGAGACGTGGCCGAACTGCGGGCCATGGGCTTCCCGGCCTGGTCGGCGGCGATCAGCGCGCAGGGCACGGTCAAGGAGACGCCCGGGGCGGTCAACGTGCCGGTGTCCGTGGGCGGCCAGATCGTCCGGCCCGGCGACGCGATCATCGCCGACGACGACGGCGTGGTGTGCGTGCCGCGGGGCGAGGTGAGCCAGGCACTGGCCGCCGCACGGGCCCGGGTGGCGAAGGAGGAGCAGACGCGCCAGGCCCTGGCCGACGGCCGGCTCGGCCTGGACCTGTACGGCCTGCGCGCCAAGCTCGCCGCCCGGGGCGTCGAATGGGTCAGCGCGGCGGACGAGGAAGATCTCCATGGGTGACGGGGTGCGCTGCATGCTCATGCGGGGCGGCACGTCGAAGGGAGCCTACTTCCTGGCCGAGGACCTGCCGCGGGATCCGGCCGAACGCGATGACGTGCTGCTCCGCATCATGGGCAGCCCCGACGCCCGGCAGATCGACGGGATCGGCGGGGCTCATCCGCTGACCTCCAAGGTGGCGGTGATCTCCCCCTCGGCCCGCGCCGACGCCGACGTGGACTATCTGTTCCTGCAGGTCGGCGTCGAGGCGGCCACGGTGTCTGACCGGCAGAACTGCGGCAACCTGCTGGCCGGCGTCGGGCCGTTCGCGGTCGAGCGGGGGCTGGCCCGCTCGGCCCCGGTCCGGATCCACATGGTCAACTCGGGCAGCGTGGCCACGGCGAGCTTCCCTGAGGCCGATGGAGTCGTGGACTACGACGGTGAGGTGGCGATCGCCGGGGTGCCGGGGACGGCCGCGGGCGTGGTGTTGGACTTCGTCGGAACCGAAGGCTCGGCCACCGGCGCGCTGCTGCCCACCGGGAACGTCACGGACGTCATCGAGGGGATCGGCGTCACCTGCATCGACAACGGCATGCCGGTGGTGGTCGTGCCCGCCGCGGACCTGGGCCGCACCGGGTACGAGACCGTCGCCGAACTCGAGGCGGACGCCGGCCTGGGCCGGCGGGTGCAGGCGCTGCGGCTGGCGGCCGGCCCGCTGATGGGTCTGGGCGACGTGTCCGCCACCTCGGTGCCGAAGGTCTCGCTGATCGCGCCGCCGGCGGACGGCGGCACGATCTGCACCAGGACGTTCATCCCGGTCCGGGTGCACGAGTCGATCGGGGTGCTCGGCGCGGTCAGCGTGGCCACCGCGCTGCTGCTCGACGGGGCGGCCGGCGCTGGCCTGGCCGCGGTCAAGCCGGGGCAGAAACGGTTCGACATCGAGCACCCGACCGGCCACCTCGAGGTCGAGGCCGAGGTGGACACGACGAGCCAGCCGCCCACGGTGATCCGCTCGGGAGTGGTGCGCACCGCGCGCAAGCTCTTCGACGGCACCGTCTTCCCCCGGAGGTCCCGGTGACCAGCTCCCAGCACCCGGCGGTCCAGCACCCGGCGGCGACGCGGCCGCCGCTGCACGATGTCGCGCATCTCGGGCATATCGAGCTGCTCACGCCCAAGCTGTGCGAGAGCCTGTGGTTCTTCGTGGAGATCCTGGGCCTGACCGAGAC
>Ga0335072_10001656_pt1 | contig 35816 bp, 39 predicted proteins | sample Lox_Sample_21_FD_206725 | JGI IMG/M metagenome (GOLD analysis project Ga0335072, IMG submission 206725) | Soil microbial communities from Loxahatchee National Wildlife Refuge, Florida, United States - Lox_Sample_2.1 | ecosystem: Environmental > Terrestrial > Soil > Wetlands | place: USA... | reverse complement strand
GCATCGGTTTAAAAATGTTCGGCTGCCGAACTTTTTTTGTCACGTGCAGAATGCTGGCTTTTTGGGTTGTTGTAGTGTTGAGGGCAGGATAGGCTAGCGCCAGCAATATGCAGCAGGTGTGATTTGCCAGCAATCTGCTACCGCACTTCAGGGACCTCAGAATGGCTGCTTCCGCGCGGGTCTTCGCCTCACTACCCAACAAACAACACGAGCGTCTCTCTCAGCTGGCAGACGCGAAGGGGCTGTCAATCTCGCGATTGCTGGCGGGTTTGGTCGAGCGTGAGCTCGCGGAGAATCCCGAAGAGCGCGTGCAGCGTCTCATCGCTCAAGCACAGGACGATCGCGCGCCGGCGGAAAAGTACACCGTGCGTCTGATGGGGATCGATGCGGCGCGCCTCGAAGCGCGTGCGCGGGGGCGAAGCGTGACGCCTTCGGGCTATGTGGCGCAACTGCTTCGCGCGCACTTAAGAGCGAATCCCCCGATGCCCTATAAGGAGTTCGAGGAACTGCGGCGGGTGGTCAATGAACTCGCGGGAATCCGGGGCGCGCTTCAGCAACTCGCGGCGCATCGCGCACCGAGGGAGCGGATCGAGCTCTCGCTGCGGGAAAACATTCTGCGACTGTTACCCGCGCTCCAACAGATCCGCGACAAGGTGCAAGACACCTTGATAGCAAACTCGCGGTCCTGGGAGGCACCCCATGCCTAAACGCCGACCCGTGCGCGTGTCGCGCGATCAACCGGGAGGCATCAATCCCGGTAGCTACGGGCGGAAGGCACCCCCGATGTCGCACTCGACCGAGCGGTGGACCTCGCGCATGGGGTCCTCAGCGGCAGGTGCTAAAGAGGTGCTGGTGAAGATCTCCGGCGGCGGCCGGGATGCCGACGGTGTCCAGGCGCACCTTGAGTACATTGACCGGCACGGCAAGCTCGAGCTAGAAACAGATTACGGCGAGACCCTGCGGGGGAAGACGGCCGCGACGGCGCTCGTCAACGAGTGGGGGCTCGACTACGGCCACGTCCCCGGTGGTCCGCATTCTCGGAGCGCCGTCGGGCCGGATGGTCAGCGGCGGGCGCCTCGTCAGGCCTTCAACATCGTGCTGTCGATGCCTGCCGGAACCTCGCCTGAGAAGGTGCTCGAAGCCGCCAAGAAGTTCGCGCGCGAGGAGTTCGCGCACCAGCACCGTTACGCGATGGCGCTGCACGTCGAGCACAAGGACAATCGGCCGGTCCATCCGCACGTGCACCTGGTCGTGAAGGCCGAGCATGAGTACGGGGGTCCGCGGCTCAATCCGCGCAAGGTGGATTTGCAGCGCTGGCGGGAGCGATTTGCCGAGTACATGACGGAACTGGGTGTCCTCTCGACGGCGACGCGGCGCCAAGACCGCGGGCTTGCGAAGACGGCGAAGAAAACCGCGATCTATCGGGCCACTCAAAGGAGGGAAAGGGCCGAGCGACGCGAGGGGGAGAGTCCGACTCTCTTGACGCTCGCGGGCGATTCGGTCTTTATGCGCAAGAAGCTCGAGGCCGTCCGGCGGGAACTGCAAGCCGGGAATGGTGGTGATGCGACTCAGTATCGGGCGCTCCAGAATGTGCGGGCGCGGGTCAATGAGCGGTATCGTGACGCCATTTACTGGCTGCGGAGTCGCGGGCGAGAAGAAGAGGCGAGGCGCTTCGAGCTCATGCAACGAAATCTCGCGCCCGTTAAGACCGAAAACCAGCTCATTGCGGACAGCTTAGTGGCGCACAATGAGGGGCGCACGATGGACGGGCCGGGGCAGAGGGCAGCGCGTTGAGGGCGCGCCGGTGTGGAACCGGCCCGGCTCGTTCTGGCGCTCTTCGGCCGGATCGGGGCCTCGGCTCGGACTCGAGAGGACGAGGGCGGCTCGGGCGCCGAGCGGGTCGGATGGGCGGGCACATGCCATTCGATGAGGAAATGATGCAGTCCGGGCGGGGATGAGAGTGGCAAGTAGATCGACGGGCTCCAAGCGCAAGCGGCCTTCCAGCCGGCGCGCGGCCCGTCGCTTCGAGCTTGCGACGCGCAGGTGCGTGAGGACCTGCTGATCGAAGCTTTGACGGGCCTACGGCTCGCCTTTGCGGATTTCGGGACGACCCGGGCGGAGTTCGAGCGCGCGTGGCATCGGTCGCGGCGTGAGAAACGGGTGCCCGCCGTGAGCGGTCCACTCCTGAGCGACATCCGCGGGATCGGGGACATCATCGAGCAATGGTCGCGTTCGCCCGCGTATACGGAATCCGACAGCAAGCCGCGGGTAATTTTCATCGAAGGACCGGGCGCGACCTTCGAAACTCTCGCGCGCTGCGCACTTCCGAAAATGGCCTTGGCACGCGTTGTCGAACTGGCACAAGAGGTCGGCGAAGTGGGGCTACAACCGGGAGGAAAGATCGCACTCCTTGGGTCCATTTTCATAGGCCTAAAAAGTTCCGAAGAGCGTCAGCTTGCGCACCTTGTCCGGCAGCTCTTCGGGCTGCTGGCGAGCGGCGTCCACAACCGAAGAAACGTGCACAAGCACCAAGATGAGGGTCTAATAAGCCGCATTAGCACCGGTGTCATCGCCGCGAACAAGTTGCCTTCGCTCGTGGGAGAGGTTCGTCCGCGGATCTACGATCTGCTACTCGGGCTGGAGAGCTCGTTCGAGTCCCGAGCCCCAAGGAGCGCACATGAGCTCAAGAATGCACGCGCGGTGGAGCTGAGCGTCTTTTTGAGCGCCGATACCGATCTCAAGCGGGCAGGCGTCGCGCCGGTCATCGACCGCCTGAAGCCGTCTCCCGAACGCGCCGCGCGAGGCGACTCCCGCAAATCTCGCGTACCACGTAGGGCACGGTAGAGCTGGGCGTCGGCAAGCATCGATTCTTCGCGTGCACCGATGAACTCGCCTTCCTCGCGCGCTCGCGGCTATCTGCGGAAAGGGCACCAGATAAGTTGACCGCTACCGTGTAATCGACTCGTCGTTAAAGATGATCGACGCCGTTAACTCGTCGCCGCGTGCCGGCACTGTCTTGAGAAAAGCTCTACATGACAGCTGTGCGGGGCTGTCGAGTTACAGAAATATGTAATAGCGACCGACTTGCCTCCCCAGTAGCGTATCAGCCGGCACAGATGAGGGAATTTCCGGTCGCCATCCAAAGAGCGGAGTGAGGACTTGCGCAGATTGAGACTTCGGTCGAAGCCGTCGCAGCCCGTCGGCATCGCAAGCGAGGCCATTTATGACCACGATGCAAAGGTGGGAACTGTCGGCGTTCGGCCGTGAGCATCTATCGTTGGTCCGCGTGGCGCGCCCCGTCCCGCGTTCCCACGAGGTCTTGGTTGAGGTCGAAGCCCTATCGCTCAACTTCCGAGACCATCTGATCATCGAGAATCGACTCGGAGCGGGATACAGCGCTCCATTCGTCCCAGGCAGTGATCTAGCGGGAACCGTGGTCGAGGTCGGGGCCCTTGTCACCCGTCTGCGCGTTGGTGATCGGGTCATCAGCAACGACATCGTAGGATGGATGGATGGAGCCGCTCCCACGCTTGAGACCAACACGACGACAATCATGGGTGGCCTGGCTCACTACGTGGTGCTCGATCCAGAGCAACTCGTCATCGCGCCGGCGAGTTTAACCGCGGTAGAGGCAGCCACGCTGCCGGTAGCGGGCCTGACGGCATGGATGGCGATCGTCGAACTGGGACGAGTTCATGTTGGTCAATCGATCGTCGTTCAGGGTACCGGTGGCGTGGCGATGTTCGCGATACAACTGGCGCTAGCCCATGGGGCACGCGTCATCGTCACGACCGGCTCGCCTGAGAAAATCGGGCGGCTACGGAAGCTGGGTGCGATCGAAGTGATCGACCGCTCCCGCAATTCCGAATGGCAACAGGAAGTATTGAAGCGGACGGGACCACGCGGAGCCGATCACATCATCGAGATGGCGGGCGGTGAAAATATCGGAAGATCGCTTGAAGCTGTCGCGCTGGGCGGACGCATCTCGATCGTGGGATTGCTCGCCGACTCGCAGCTTGGCGGGCCGATCGGCGCAATGCTCTATAAGCGAGCGACGCTAGCGGGCATCGGCGTCGGACCGCGGCGCGCGCTTGAAGATATGATACGGGCGGTTGATCGAGTCAACCTCAAGCCGGTGATCGACCGCGTCTATGATTTCGAAGAGGTACCCGCCGCCTTCGACCACCTCGAGCGAGGTGCGTTCGGCAAACTTGTGATTCGGATGCGCGAGGCTTCGCGCGATGATTTCTAAGTTGTGGCTTTAAAAGGCGCGTGTGAGCTCGCCCTTTCCTATCTTTTACTCGAGCCGGCGCGAGATCTTTGGCCAAACAAGAAAGACACCTCGCGCAGACAAAAGAACAATATAAGCATCGGACGCTGCCGGAAATTTGCTTTCACCGTGTGACGATACAAATGCACACCTCAATGTTTTGCGCGGGCGGTGTCTTCAGGTCGGTGCAGAACTTAGTGCATCCATTACTCGCGTGGAATAAACCAGCGCCGCACCGGCATTTACGGAGATTGCGACTCCCAGAGATTCCGCGATCTCTTCCTTGGTGGCACCGTGCTGTATGGCCGCCGCGGTATGAACGGCAATACAGCCATCGCAGCGTAGTGTGACCGCAACCGCCAAGGCAATCAGTTCGCGCATCTTCGCTCCGAGCGACCCCTTCTTCTGTCCCACGGATCCCAGTGTCAGATACCCCTGAACAGTTTCGGGACTTAGCCGACCGATCTCCTTTACGCCGGCCGCCAATTGCGTGCGATATAGACTCCAGTCCAGCATCATTTTGCGATCTCCTGTAAAAACTTCATGTTAATTCGATTGCCGCGGCCACTTGAACAGATTCAGACGTAAAAATCTGTGCCATGAACATGTGATATCGCTGGCGCGGGGATTCGGTACCGCGCACTAAGTGGTCATACTCGTCCAACACAGTTCATCGATGGCACTTCATCCAACGACTAAAATGCTATGCCTCGCTACATCGATGGCGACGCTCAAATGATTGGTCGGTAGGCGCTGACTGCGCACGAGGATTGCAACGTCGCACCTATAAGAAGACATCATATCGTCGCGACTGTTAAGCCGTTAGGGTATGACTATCTCAACGATGCCACAGGGCTGTGCAAACATGAACCGTTATCATTCGCCGACCTTATTGATGTTCTTAGTAGGTGCGCTCACTGTGCAGGGTGTCCTTGCTGGCGAGCCAGCCCACGATCCTCAGATACAGGCCCAAGAGTTACTTTTGGGAGCGGGTACTTCGACGAAACACGTTCATCCGCCTGCGGTCCGAGCGTCTAACGATCATCAGGCCTATACGATGGATTCTCAAGAACAAGCGCGAGAGCTTATTTTGGGGGTCTCGCACTTTCATCAACGCAAGCATCCGACCCTTGCCGCTGACGCCGGCTCGTCGTGGCGTGATCGTGGATACGTAGATCCGCAGGATTCCGCGAGGCTAATGATCGTTAGGTTGATGGAATTCGATTGAAAACGGCCCAGCGCTCACGCGGGATATCGTCGACGGCAAAGATGCTGTGTCGCATGTCGGGACGAAGCCGCTCCTGAGTTGGATGAACAGGAGCGGGCGATTACCGGGGTGCGTCAACCTTGGCGCCCCTCGCTGAACAACCTGCTGGCCAACGAATGCGCCGACGGAAAGTCGAGCACGGGCTTCTCGCGCGGCAAGCGACCGCGGGAGCAATCAAGCTGGAATACTGCCGCTAAGCAGTCGCTGGGCCCTCGAAAGAGGTTGACCAGCCTCTGCGCTCCGCAGACACGTCCCCGGCTAGGGCCGATAAAGGCGCCAGTCACCGGCCGAGCTACCGGACCCCGGTGCAGGCCTAAAACGCCGCCACTACTTAGTCACGGCAATCGTATTCACTACTCTTCGGACGCCCGGCGCGCCCTGTGCGACTTGCTCGGCTGTCCGACTCTGCAGGCCTTCACTCACGAACCCTGAAAGGTAAACGACACGATCATGCGTCTCAACATCGATCTGATCCGGGAGGCCTAACTCCGGATACTGATTGAGGCGGCTTTGTACGCTCGTCGTAATCTTCGCGTCCGCAGGGCATTCCCCCAGTCCGCATTTCTCTTGGTATGCACATCCGAGAAGGCATCCGGACAAGCTCACAAAAAATGCGGCTATTCGCAATGTTTTCGCCATGACGTTCCTCCAGCGTTGATTGTTGAGTGTGTCATCTCTGACGGGCGCCATCGTGAGCCAGCTCGATCTGGCCGGCCATTGTGTCTTTCTATGATTCGTTGAGATTAAAGGCGTCTATGGGTTGCGACGCTCACCCTTTGAATCAGGCGGAGAATCGACACCAGGTGGCCACCTGCACGGCTGTGCGGGGCCCTACAGAAATATGTAGTACCGAAGACAGACGTCGAGGAATTACTCTCTTGAGAAAGAGCTATGGCAACGGAGGGGTAATATGGTCCTCGAAAAATCGGCATCCGCCGTACCTGCAGAAGCGCTCGATTCCGCGCGCAAGCCGTCCGTCGTGAAGGCGGAGGGTGCTGAACCGCTGTTCAAGGCGGGAGATGCCGTCCGAATTAGTATTCGGTACCCAGTTGGACACTACCGCGTGCCGACCTACATTCGAGGCAAACGTGGAAAGGTCGAAGCGGTCATCAAGCCGGCGGCAGTCAACAACGAGGATGAGGGGTTCGGCCGCAACGCCGGCGTCAAGCGCCACTATTACCGTATTGCGATCCCGCTAGGTGAATTGTGGCCTGGATATTCAGGGGGCCATAACGACGGATTGCTTATCGAGGTCTTCGAGACTTGGCTGGAGAGGAGTTCAACATGAGTTCACATGAACATGAGCACCCGCATCTACCTGAGGCGGGTGACGGAATGCCCGGCTATTACGAGATCATGGAAACGGCCGTTCGAGAGCTGCTCGTCGAGGAAAAGGTATTCGGACCGGGCGAGATCCGGCACATGCTCGAAGTTATGGACACGCGTACACCGGCTCTAGGGTCAAAGATAGTGGCCCGCGCCTGGGTAGACCCCGCGTTTCGGTCGCGTCTACTCGCCAACGGACGCACGGCGCTCGAGGAGCTCGGCATCGATTTCTTCGAAGATACGCAGCTCATGGTCCTCGAAAACACCGACACGGTGCACAACGTCGTTGTCTGCACGCTGTGTTCTTGCTATCCGCGCGAGATACTCGGGCTGCCACCGGATTGGTACAAGCTGAAGCCCTATCGTGCAAGAACGGTCAAGGAGCCGCGGGTCGTTCTGGCCGAATTCGGCACGGTGATCCCTGACGATGTTGAAATCCGCGTCAGCGATTCGACAGCCATGATTCGCTTTCTGGTGTTACCGCAGCGGCCGGAAGGTACGGAGAACTTCAACGAAGAACAATTGGCGGCGCTCGTCACGCGCGACGCCATGATTGGCGTAACGAAGGCGCTCACACCGGTTGAGGAGCAATCTCGATGACACATACAGAAGAGCTGGTCAGGCGACTACCCACTGAAATGGGGGGCCTAGAAGCGGGTGCCATCCTGCGCACGGAGCACGAATATGCACCTTGGGAGAAGCGCTGCCATGCGCTTGCCAATGTGCTCGACACTCACAAGATCGTCAATACGGAAGAGAAGCGCCGCGGAATCGAGGCGCTCGGGACTGAAATGGTCGCAAGTCTGACCTACTATGAGCGCTGGATCGTGGCTTTCGCGAATATTTTGTTTCAAAAGCAAATCCTCACGCCGGAAGAGCTGAGCAAAAGGATGAGCGATGTCGAGGCGCGGTATTCTGCGACCGCCACGACTGGATGACACGATTTCGGTACAACGATCTCATGTCGCACGAAGCAATGAATCCGATTGAGACAATCTTAGGCGGCTGGTTAGAAGATCCAGACCTCACCATCTTCTGCGGTCACTGGGGCAACGGGGGTGTGATGGAGCTGTTACCGAGGGGTGGCGCACGATTGTCGGGGCCGCGATACGATGCGCCATTTGACGGCCTTCGCGAGTTGCAATTGACTACGGGCGGCCACCACGTGCACCTCGACCTGAGCAGACTCATCCACGCCTGCTACTTCGTGGCGCCGAGTGTCTGTTACGGCTATAGGCCGTCGTTCGAGGTGCGCCTGACGAACTCGCACTCGGGCCTTCGTGATCAGTTCGGAATTGGTCTTGCGCTGACCCACCCCTACGCCGGATACTCCGTACGAGGAGCGCTTGTCCGGAGGTACTTTCGTCGGGCGGCGGAACACATGGACAGGTTCCCGCAAGCGGTGTCATTCATTTGTGATCGCCTAAATTCGCCGATCGATGTGCAGGCGGACTGGAGCTGCATTGAATCGCTACTGGAAGACGTCGATGCTGGCGCCGGGAATTCGATGCGATCAATTCGCTCGGCGCTGCGAAACCGTATGCAATGTCGGGAGGCCGCCGGATGAATTCGGGGAAATCGGCACCCGGTCTCGAAACCGTCGAGCGCGCAGTCTGCGGAGCCTTGACTCTGCAGGAGGCGTCACTGGTCGTCTATCGTAGCAGTGTCCTTGTGGAGTTTAAGACGACGCTGCTTCAACCTGGACTTGTGGTGACGCGCGAGAGGGGCCGCCGCACATGGCAGATCGGCGCCTTCGAGGGCCACCACTGCCATCTCAATCTGGCGCTCGTGACCGAAGTATGGTTCGACGCGGAACCGGTCTCGTGCCAGGCAGGGCGGCTGAACTACACCGTTTGGTTTCTCAGCGCAAACGATTGCGGCAACCCTTACCGCCCCAAGGGCATGTTTTCGGTGACGCTCAATGGTCCCTATCGCGAGGACGGTTCGCCGCGCCTTGAACTCATTGGGGCGGTATATGCCCTGTACGACTCAGAGAGCCATGCCGCGGGCATCTCCGCAAGCGAAGCATTCCTCGCCGCCAGGCCCGGATGACCCTTGCTCAGGAGCACTCGCGACCCGAGCAAAATAATAGCTTTGATGGCTACGATCAAGGCCGACTATTTGCGAACGCGTTTCCGGATCGTCTTGAGAAAGGCCACCAGGAGCGGATCCACCCTCATTCGCGGTCGACAAACGCTGAAGGAGCCCTGAGCTCGAGCTCCGTTCCTCCGCCGGTCCGACTCCTTATATCAAGACTGCCTCGCATTTCAGCGGCCCGTTCACGCAATGCCCGTCCCGAAGTCCGTCCTCGAGAGTTGCCACATCCATCCCGCACCCGCTGGAGCACACGCATCGCTAAATCGGTGGGTCCGTAAGAGTTGGAACCAACGGGGTTCGCATTCGAGCCTTAAAAGGATGAATTACTTGGTCTAAAAATGCACGGCGTCCATGATACGGTTTCGGGAGAGGCGATGAGCGGACTAACGTCCAATACGCATCGGTCAACAGCAATTCCAAGGGACTCGTGTGCCGCCCGCCCATCGATCGAACCTGGGGCGCACGTTAGGTTGGCTCCGCGAGTCCCAAGCAAGCCCGTTTTTACTATTCAATCGTGCAAAGCCAAAAATTTGCGGATGAAGCCTGCAATCTCCGACGCATTCGTTTCGAGCGCGAAGTGCCCCGCATTCAGCATATGAAGCTCCACATGCTTGAGGTCCTTGCGATAGGCCTCAGCACCTGCCGGAGTGAACACGAAATCGCCTTTGCCCCAAACAATAAGGGCGGGTGGCTGGAACTTTCGGAAATAGGCGTGCCATTCGTCGTAATGCTCGACGTTGCTACCGTAATTAGAGTGCAGGGCAAACTGGATCTCTTTATCACCGGGTCTGTCCATTCCCCATTGCGCGTGCTGCCACGCGTCGGGGCTTACCATTGAGGGATCCGGGACGCCCTCGAGGAATTGTCTCTTCGTCGCCGGCAATTCGAAGAGGTCCTTCAACCGTGCTTCGGTTTGAGAAGTACGCTCTCTCCAGACGCGAAGCACCACATCTCTGACGCCACTGGAGATGCCCTCGTCATAGGCGTTCGCGTTTTGAATAATCAGGGCGCGCACCTGCGTCGGTCGTCGGGTCGCGAGCCGAAAGCCGACCGGACCGCCAAAATCCTGCATATATAGCGCATATCGCCTCAGACCGAGGGCGTCCACGAATTGCTCGACTACATCGGCAAGGTGGTCGAAGGTGTAGTCGAACTCGCTCACCTGGGGGCGCGCACTATAGCCAAATCCCGGGTAGTCGGGGGCGACCAAATGATACCGGTCTGCAAGAAGCGGAATGAGGTCACGGAACATATGTGACGAGGTGGGGAAGCCATGCAGCAGAAGAATGGCCGGTGATTGTGGGCTTCCGGCCTCGCGGTAAAAGATCTCAATGCCGCCGACGCGGACCGTCCGGTAGTGGGTGTTGCTGGATGCAGCTTGCGCGGATTGTGTGATCATGAGCGCAGTTCCTAAAGAGAGCAGAAATGAAAGTCGACTGAGTATCATCGAGCGGCTTACGCGATATCCACTACGAGCTTGCCACGCGCGGTGCGACTCGTGAGTGCCTCGTATGCCTCGCCCACAGATTCCAAAGTGAATCGCCGCGAGTCAAGATAAGGTGTGACCCTGCCCGCTTCGACAAGGCGGCACGCGGTGCTCAAGATTTCACCGTGATGAGCTCGACCTTGGTTGGTCAGCAACGGTAGTAACGTGAAGATGCCGGAGTAAGTGGCCGCTCGCAAGGACAACGGTGCGAGCGTGTGCGTGCCCCAGCCTAAAGCGCTCACGACGTGGCCGAAGCGCCGCACTGCCTCGAACGATGCATCAAGAGTCGCGCCGCCGACGGTGTCAAAGATCACCTCGAATCCCATGCCGCCAGTCAGCCGTTCGACGTAATCGACCACTCGCTCGCTTGCATAGTCGATAAAAATTGCGCCAAGGTCTTCGATGCGGTCTCGTTGGCCTTGGGAGCCCGTGGCAAATACTTTCGCACCCAGCGTGTTAGCTAATTGAACGGCGATTTGTCCGATGCCACCGGCTCCGCCGTGGATCAGTACGGTCTGATTGTCGTGAACGGCTGCCCGATCCACGAGCCCCTCCCAAGCGGTTATGAAAGCCAGCGGCAGAGCGGCCGATTCGCGCATCGAGAGATTCATCGGCTTGATCGCGAGGAGATCGGCATCGACCGCGGCGAACTGCGCCAACGTGCCGGGAAGGCCGCCGACCCCGCCCGTCATCCCATAGACTTCATCTCCCGGGCGAAACCGCTCGACACCCGATCCCACGTCCTCGACCACGCCCGCTAGATCGAGCCCCAGAATAGCGGGCAGCGGCTGGCGGGCATGCGCAGCCGTGCCCGCATAAATCTTGGTGTCCAACGGATTGACGCCACTTGCCTGGATGCGAACCAGGACCTGGCCTGTGTTCGCAGAAGGCCGAAGAACCGGACGTAGGCGAATGGGCTCGTTCGGCGCCTGAGCTATCGCTGCGTTCATGTATGGAGCTTGCGGATCGGTCACTTCGAAGACTCCGGTTTTCAGCAGGCTGATCAGATATTCGGTTAGAGCTGCTCCGCGCAAGGAACTGAATTCTGGTGGGCTGGAGGATTACAAGACGGCGTGGATTCGCCAATTACATCTTTCTATAAAAATGGTCTCGGACTGTCTCACGTTGCAAAATCAGTAGAGACCGCCAGTTCCCGCCACTGCTCCGTCTCCTTCTCAACATAATCGTTCTTCTCGGCAATTCTTCTAAGCGCGTCACTACCTAAGGGCAAACGCACCGGCGGGTGAGTTGCATTACTCAGGGCCAAGATGGCGGCAGCCAATTTGACAGGGTCTCCGGGTTGCTGGTGGTTGTGTCCAGCCGCGAACTCCCGCATTTTACCGACAGAGTCGGTGTAATCCGCGATGGTAGCCGCAGTGGTGTTGAGCGAGCGGCTATCCAAGAAATCCGTGCGGAAGAAGCCAGGCTCAACCACGGTCACGTGGATACCCAAGGGTGCGAGCTCCGCATGCAGGGCCTCAGAAATGCCCTCCACGGCGAACTTGGTGGAGCAGTATACGCCCCAACCGACTGAAGCGGCGTAGCCGCCGAGGGAGGAGAAATTGATGATGTGTCCCGAGCGCTGCTTGCGCATGATCGGTAGAACGGCGCGAATCATATTAAGGGTACCGAATACATTCGTTCGGTAGATCTTCTCGATTTCCGCTGCGCTGCACTCCTCGACCGCCCCAAGTAGCCCGTATCCGGCGTTGTTTACCACGAAGTCGATGCGGCCGAAGCGCGTAACGGCGCCGGCGGTAGCTCGCCGGACCTGCTCCTCGTCAGTGACATCCATGGACTGCGTGAGGAGAGAGCCCGGTTCCCCTAAATGGCGCAGCGACTCAGGGTTCCGTGCCGTGGCCACCACCAGTTCGCCTGCACCAAGTGCAGCCTTGGCAATTTCCGCGCCAAAGCCCCGCGACGCACCCGTCACAAACCATACTTTGCGATCCATTATTATCCTCCGGGATTTATACGGTACCCACCCGTCGTTATCGAGCTCCGAGAGCATTCGCGTCCCCGCCGCCAAACTGATTCGGTTGCGGCGATCAAGCACTCACGGAGTACACCACTGGCCCGATGAAGGTTCAATAATATGAAGATGCAATGGTGAACGCTTGGATGTCCAACTAGCGTGGCGCCACAAGCCTATCGGAGCAAGCGATGACCATCGGTGACTACATTTCACTAAGAATAAGCAAAGTGGTAGCGGCCATAGGCACGGCGTGGCTGTTTGCAACGCCGGTGCAGAGTGCCGCGGCGCAGCGTCAGAACAATGTAGCAATCAACAATAAAGCCATCGTGCAAGCGAGTTTCGAGCGGTGGAAGCAGGGGACCGGCAGCCCATTTGATCTACTCACTCCCGAAGCCGACTGGACTATTGTCGGGTCATCTCCATTGTCGAAAACCTACCCGACCCGGCAAGATTTTCTAGATCGAGTAATTAAGCCCTTCAATGCCCGCATGGCGACGCCGCTCGTGCCCGCGGTCCGGGGCATTTACGCGGACGGGGATACGGTCGTCATATTATTCGACGCCGCTGCCACGGCGAGGGACGGCAAGGCCTATCGCAATACGTACACGTGGTACTTCCGCATGACGGAGGGAAAGGTTGTCAGTGTCATCGCGTTCTTCGATACTAGGGACTTTGACGAGCTCTGGACACGCGTCGGTCCCTTGAACTCGCGATAGCTGGCGCGCGTTTGGGATTTATGAAAAGGATCGGCGTTGGCATCGTCGGGGCGAGTCCCCTCCATCCTGGGTGGGCGGTTGCCGCTCACCTTCCCGCAATTCGCGCCTTGGAAGCCTACGAGCTCCGGGCGGTCAGTACCAGCAATGCCGAGTCTGCTGCGGCAGCGGCTCTCGCCTATGGCGTTCCGGCATTCGACGGTAATGGCGAGCTCATCTCTCACCCGGAGGTCGATCTAGTCGTCGTGACCGTAAAATTGCCTCATCACTACGAGTTGATATCGGCAGCCATTGGAGCGGGAAAAATGGTGTTCAGCGAATGGCCGCTTGCAACCGGGTTGACCGAAGCGGAGGACTTAGCTTCAAAAGCGGCGAGAGCGGGCGTACCGACCGTGATAGGACTTCAGGCGCGCTTCTCCCCGGCAGTCCAGCGCGCACGCGAGCTGATCAAAACCGGCTATATCGGCGATGTGCTGGCCACGACGCTCGTGGGCTCAGGCATCGGCTGGGGGCCGGAGACCGACAGGGCGCACGCCTACGTGTATGACGTTACGCAGGGCGCCACTACGCTCACTGTGCCGACTTTGCATGCTCTGGACGCGCTTCAATTCATGCTTGGCGACTTCGTAACCATCGGCGCGCAGCTCGGTGCGGGACGCCGAGTCGTTCGCCTAATGGAGGATGATCGCTTGCTGCCGGTGTCCGCACCGGATCAAATCGCAATCATCGGCACTCTGAGAGGGGGCGCGACAGCGTCCATTTTCTATCGGGGAGGGATCTCTAGAGGGAGCAATCTTCACTGGGAGATCAACGGAACCGACGGGGACCTCGTCCTCGACTCGCCGATTGGCAACGTCCAGGTCGCAGATCTCAATCTGAGGGGCGGGCGCGGTGCGGACCGAGAGGTCTCTCATATCCTCCTTCCCGCCGGCCCGCAACCCGTTAATGTTCCCGAAGTGCCTGGCGGTAACGTGCTCCGCCTTTACGCGCAATTTGCCGAGGATCTTCGCCACGGAACGCGCATCGCACCGGATTTCGCCCACGCCTTGACCCAGCATCGCCTGATTGACGCGATCGAGAAGGCATCAAAGTCGGGACAGACTCAAGTCATCCCACCTTGAGAATGACTCTTTCCTTCCGCATGGAATCAGGCCTACTTACCTGACAGCCGTCTTTCAAAGGAGATTGCGTAAGCGGGCGATCGAAAGAGGAGCACAGGATCGGTGGTCGGGGCGATCCCATCGGCCATGACCAACGGATCAAAGTTGATCTTTTCGCATTCAGCGCCAGTCTGCGGCATCGCCTGGTCAATCGTCAGAGTGCCCGCCACGAAATGCTTGCGCGTCTCGGGCCACGCAATCGTCGCATCGTCCAGGGAATCACCTGGCTGACCCTCATAGATGACCATGTCCCACTCGGCGGAGCCCCTGGACACGCGCTCGATCAAGCGCTGCTCCAAGAAGTTTTTGGATGCGCTCGACATCTCGTCAGTACTCAACTCCCTCTCGCCGTCGCGTGGTACGAAGCGCCACTTGACGGGGTGCAATTTCCCGCTCCTATCGATGAACTCGAAGGTATGAATGCTGTAGTAAGCGGCCGTCGCATAGCTTTCGGGCGGATTGCGGGTCATTAAAAAGGTGGTTTGAGCCAATGCGTCGGGGTGTGAGGTAAGAAAATTGTGTAGCTTGCCAGGATCCGCCTTTCCGGTCTTGGGGTCGGGTCGACTCGCTACAAGCATGTCGTTGAATGTGGCAGGGTTTGCGGCACCAAATACGGGTGTATTGAGCATCGTCATGTGCTGACGGCTTCCACTGGCTAGTCGGAATTCAAGCGCCATTCCCCGGGCATTTTTGGTCGCATCGGCAACATCCGGGTTGCCCCCGGCTACCGAAAAGCGGGCGATGACGGGAATGAGGGTGCCCGAGAACAGCCCGGAACGGCTCAATGCGGCGGCGGCCGGCGTACCAACGAACTCCCCAACGGCGCAGGTCCCCTTGGTGTGATTTCTCCGCTGTCCGGGATGCACGCCGAAGGTGCTCTCGAGGGAGTTAACGACCTCAACCGGCTGAACGAGCGGAGCCGATCCAGATGCAGCGGCACGCGCTGCCGTCACGGAAAACATCGAACATGATGCGACCGCTATCGCCAACAAATGCGGATTGCCGACAACTCGAGCCATGGGGGAGAGTCGCCCGAAACTAACTCTTGCGACCCGCGGCATTCAGTATCAACTCCGCAATCTCTCGGGAATGAGAGATCAAGGACAGATGGCTCGACGCGAGCTCGATGGTCGTCGCCTTCATGCGCTTCGCCAGGAACCGCTCGAGGTCCGGGTTGATGGTTCGGTCCTCGGTCGATACTTGATACCAGGTGGGCTTCACGCGCCAGGCCGCCGTCGACGTCTTTGCCGCAACCAGCGCGTCGGCACCATGCCCTTGTACAGCGTAGAGCGCCCGAGCTCGCGAAGGCTCGAGATCGCCCGCAAAGTCTCTCAGAAAGCTCTCCTCGTTCAGCCAGAAGTACCCGTTGGATTTTACCACTCCCGCGCTAGCGGGCGGCTTCGGAAACTTTGCCGCCAGTGCGGCAAAATCTTCTCCTGCATCGGGCGCGCGTGCCGCTACATACACCAGAGCCGAAACGATCGGATCCGCCCCGGTCTCACTGATAATCGTTCCTGCAAACGAGTGACCGACAAGAACCGTCGGACCGTCCTGCCGAGCGAGCACACGGCGGGTCGCAGCGGAATCTTCCTCCAACGACATGAGCGGGTTCTGCACGGCGGTGACATTCAGCCCGGCACGCTGCAAGTGAGGAATGACGTCAAGCCAGCATGAACCATCCGCATATAGACCATGAACGAGGACCACATTGTTGATGCTCCGTGCAGCCTGGGTATTAGCCAGTCCCGGCGCCATGGATGAGACAACCGCGCCCGCGATCATCGAGTTAAAGCCTCGGCGACTGAGCATAGATTCTCCTTTTCCGTATGGTTCCATTTGTCATCCAACCCCCGTAAATTGTGAGATGTCGAGGCCCCCGTTATAGTCAACGGTGAACGCCAGCCCGTCACTGCGTACATAGACGTCGGCGGTCTGGTTCACTCGCAGGCTGCCGGGCCGCGGATCCATGAGCCTCTTCGGTGGGGCCGGCACGAAGGCGCCGATCTGTCGCGGGCGAAAGGCGTCTGAGATGTCAAAGGCGCGCAGTCCCGCATTTTGATAGGTCGCAAAAATGACGCTTTCTGATACGAAACTCCCAGGACGATTCTCGTGCAGGTTGTGCGGGCCAAAATGACGGCCCTTGGTGCGGTAATCCGCTTCATCGGGGGTTGGCAGGGTGGCAATGCTGATGGGGTTGGACTTCTCACGAATGTCGAAAACCCATACGTGCTTGAGGCCGTCGGCGAGGTTGTCGGCGGTGGCTTCATCGACCACTATCAGGAGCGCGCGTCCGGGTAAGGGCAGAGCCGTATGGGTTCCGCCGCCAAAGGGCGGCGACCAGTTACGATGGGCGATCAGGGAGGGTTGGGAGCGATCAGTAATGTCGAGGAGGGCCAGACCGCCATCGCGCCAGGACGAGTAGGCAGTCTCGCCCGCAATGATTGCGTGGTGCAACGCGTAGCGCCATTTTCCTGCATCCCAGGCTGGCCTCTCGCCACCGGCCTCATTCATGCCGTAGAGCCAGTAGCGCCCGATCCATTCGGGCCTTGACGGATCCTTTAAGTCAATCACCATGAAGATGTAATCGCTGAAGCCCCAAGGCAGTACCGAAGCATATGCGTAGCGCCCCCCGACGTACCACAGGCGGTGAACGCCGATCCCATCGACAGGCAGAAACGATATCGGGCGTGGATTCGCCGGCTCCGTGATGTCGTAAATCGCGACCCCGGCGCTCCAGTTTCGTTCTGTGCCCGCGAGCTTTGAACCTACTGAACCACTGTAGTAGTTGGACTCGACGTCAAAGTCCTTCCACAGGTCCTTGGCGTGTATCACCAACAAGAGGTCATCGGCCGCCTGGAGGTGGATGTTCCAAGTGTTCGGCGGCGCGGGATAGAAGCCAACGGCCTTCGGGACGGCCGGGTCGCGGACATCGACAACGGAGAAGCCCCCGCTGAAGAGGTGGCCCACATAGACGTGGTCCCGCCAGTATTGCAGTTGCATCGCATCCGGGCGGTCGCCTTGATCGGAATGACCGACCAATTCAAAGCCAATGGCAAGCTCCGGACGTGCCAGGGTGTCGCTCATTGCATCACTCCGTGCATAGTATGTCGAGCGCGTCAGAGTGCCGTCAAAGCCGCAGCCGCAACTTCATGATCCTGCTGCGGGGAACCGCCCCCGGCGCCTACGGCGCCGACGACGACGCCCGTACTATTCTTTACCGGTATCGCGCCGGCCACAAAGGCAAGCGGTATCGACGTGGAGGTTTGGATAGTGGCGAGCGGCTGGCCGTCGGCGACGGCGGCGGCGAGATCCTTTGTCGCCGCGCCGAAATAGACCGAGGTGCGCGCTTTGGCAATGGAGGTATCGATCGAGGCGATCGCCGCACCGTCCATGCGAGTCACCAAGAGAATGTGGCCCGCGCCGTCGACGATACTGACCGTGTAGGGGATTCCAAAGGATCGAACCTTCTTGAGTGCCGCAGCCGTCGCATCCTGCGCTGCCTGCAAGCTCATGATGATGGGGGAAATCTGGGTCATTGAATTGGACATGATTTAGCTCCGTGGTGTCCTTACAGACAATTTTGGCTGCGCATCTGGTCATACACACGCTCGACTTGCGCGCGCAAGGAGAGCACGGCGAGATCCGCTTCGCGCGGAATCACGAAGCTGGCGGTTGTCGGGTCGGCCAGCAAGGCCGCACGGATGGCTTCCAGGTCGCCAAGCACTCGATCTCGGGACCCGCATGATTGGATGCGGAATTTTACCTCGTCCAGTAGCGCAACGAAAAAGCTCCGTTGGTGAGCGAGCAGCACGTCGTCGCCGCGCCCGCCGTGCCCTGGGCAAACGACCGAGGGTTTGAGTGCCTGCATGACGGAGAGCGTATCGATCCAGGGGGCCATCACCGAATCGCGAACGATATTGAAGGCGCCGTTGGTGACGAGGTCGCCGGCAAAGACCACTCGCTCTTCGGGCAACCACGCCACGGCGTCCCCCCGCGTATGACCGAGTCCCAGATGGCGCAATTCGACGCGCCGTCCGCCGCCCTCGAGCAGCATCGTGTCGTCAAAAGTCTGTGTCGGCAGCATCAGGGGCGTAGCAGCAACATCGGGGCGATGCTTACCCACCTCCTCCCAGCGTCCCGGAGGCCCGCCGAAGGCCCCCGTCTCATAGCGGCGCAGCTCCTCGATCATGCCCGTACAGGCCACGATGGCCGCGCCGGTCCGTTCGAAGATCGCTCGATTGCCGTACATGTGATCGCCATGATGATGGGTGTTGAGTAGGAAGCGGATTGGCTTATCGGTGGTCCTGCGAACGGCATCGATCAGCGTATCGGCGCGGCTTGGCATATTGGCGTCGATGAGGAGCACGTAGTCGCCGAGCACGACCCAGCCGTTGTTGCACATGAGGCTACGAATAGCGCCGGCGGGTCCCTGCACGGTACCCTCCTGAAAGTAGCGGGTGGCGCCCTTGAGGAAAAATACACCGGACGCGATCTCCTCGGGCTCGGCCGCCGCGACATCGTCCTGCAATGCGCGCACTGCGCCAGGCTCTTCCCGATCGAGCGGCCGACAACCCAACCGCGCCGCAATCGCAGAGCCCTCCGCTCCCGACAGAAGTCCCCGGCGGGAGAGATCATCAATCAAGCACGTATTGGTCATCACGAATTCCTCGATGAAATGAACGTATGCGGCATAAGCCCCGTTTCAAATCCGCCGCGAAGGGCTCATCGGAGACAGTGGCCGAAGGCTCGTCGCGACGATGTTGTCGCAGAGCTCAGCGAGCTCGGTGCCGAGGTCCGCCAACTCGGCACTGCCATAACGCGCGAAGGCGGCCGCCGGATCGATCCAGCGAACCGATACAGTGCCACCCGGCAATTCGAGTATCGCCAGCTTCAGCGGTGCTTCCAGCAAGGCCGCAGGATCAGCGGCCAGGAGACGCGCCACGAATCGCGGATGAAAGAATAAGATTTGACGGGCAGGACCGATTGCGTAACCGCCTCGCCTCAAGAGCGCCTGCGGATCGATCTCGTGCAGTACCCAAAGGCCCGCCGCCTCGATCGCCGCGCGCAACCGCGCGACTACGTCGGGCAGCGCCAACGTCATCGTTCGTGACTGCTGAAATCGCTTCACTGCTTCGCCGAGGTCGGCATAGGCGACGGTCGTTGGCTCGGCCGAGATGGCGGGGGTGTCCTCTTGCGTGATCATCATGCACCTCGTTCGCGGTTGTCTTCCCCCATAACCTATCGAACGACCGAGGCTCCCGATATCACATGTTCCTGCAATGTCCGGTGCCGGCGGTGTGGGTGCTCCAGGCGAGCTCCATGGGCGGCGCTTATTGCGCTTGCTTATAGAAACGCGTAATGGCGGGCGCTTCTCGTTCCGCACTAGTCTTCGGCGCCAGATAGGTCCTTGCCCCAACGAATTGGCATAGGAGTGAAGTCAAATGAGCGAAGCAAAAGCAAAACGAAACCGCGTGGCCCCTCTCATCGCCACCGCGTTGCTGGTTGTGGTCTCGGTCGTCGCCAATTCGACCGAAGACGCGCCCGGCTTTTGGGCAACACCCACCATTCAGGGCTACGGCAGAATGCACTATCTACCGGATGCGGCCTATAAGCCCCAGGCTGGAGGGACCTACAAGGTGGTGCTTGCGCTCAGTCAAGGTGTGAAATCGCCGACGGAAGTAAACGGCGCGCTCGAGCACGTGGCCCGCTTGGTGAATCTCTACGCCGCTTCCGGCGTCCCGTTGAGCCACATGAAGTTCGTAGCGATCACCTACGGTTCGGCAACTCCGTTGGTGCTCAACGACGCTCAATACCGCGCCGCGTTCGGTGTGGCCAACCCGAATCTTCCGCTTATCGAAAAATTGCGCGCGGCTGGCGTGGATGTGGCGGTGTGCGGCCAGGCGGTCGCTGAGCATCACTATCAGTACGATTGGGTTGACAAGAGCGTGACGCTCGCATTGTCTGCGCTGACCACGATCACAACTCTCGAAGAGCAGGGTTACGGCCTCGTGCAGATGTAGGGTCGCTGGTCCCGCGGTTTGCGCCGCTAACCGGGCACGGTGAAGTGCCATGACTTGGCCGGTTCTAGGCGCTTTGCTTTGTGTCGTGACGTGTTCGGCGCAGGCCCGAGAGATCCCACCTCAAACGAGCGCCGACTTTCAGGCATGGAATGAGATCGATCTGACGGCACCGCTTGCTGTGCGCTTCCAGCTTACGTGGGTATCGTGGGTCAGGCTCAGTTCCAGCCTAGGGGGTCCGGTTACTTACGCAAACGGTGCCGACGCCGACTTGAAGCTCGGCGGTCATATGACGTTGACCCCCTCTTATTACACTTACGACAGCCTCAAATCGGCAACCGGACAGTGGGTTAAGGCCCGAGAACCCGTGCTCGCCGCAACCTTCGCGAGAGAATTACAGCCGTGTCAGCTATCGGACCGCAACCGCATAGCTCTCGTCGCGGGCGAGGGAGATGCATATTGGGTCTACCGGATTCGCGCCAAGTTGGATTGCCGCGTGAGTGCTGATCTGTTGGGCGTGTCCCTGTTCGTCTGGGACGAAGTCTTTCATTACTCGGTTTTCCATAGCTGGACTCGCAACAGATTCGCGCAGGGGTTCCACATCACCGTCAACAAGCGCTGCGGAGTAGATCTTTACTATCTTCACCAGGCAGACGAGGAAGTCCAACCTCGCGACATCAACGGGGTGGGTATTACGCTGCAGCTGCGGTTAGGGAGTACCGCAGGGAGTAGTACTGCGAGTTCTGCCCTCCGCCGGTCGCTGACCGTTTATTTCGCCTCTGACTTCGAGATCCCGGCCGCTGGCGTGGAGGCGGGATCACCGAGTACCACGCCGTTCACCGGACGTCCGTACATCGAGAACGGCGTGTCGTGATGGAGCTTGCGCGTCTGATCGACATCGCCTGTGAAACGGGGGTCTTGCGGTCGCACCTGGCTGTCGATGTAGGTGGCTACGTCCCACGCCTGCTGGACGTTGAGTGTGCCCCCCGCGCCAAGCGGCATATTCGCGCGAATGAACTCGGCCGCGCTCTTGATGGAGGTCATGCCGGCCCCCCAGTTATAAGAACGCGGTCCCCACAAAGGAGGAAACAACACCTTGCCTCCGGAGGACTGTCCTTGGCCGTCGGCGCCGTGGCAGACGGCGCAGCGCTCTGCATAGGTGCTGTTTCCTCGCGCATAGTCGGCGGGCAACGGGGGTTCAGGCAATTGCGGGAATCCTCGGCCACGCACCGGCTCCCCGACGGGCAGTCCTTTGGCCAGAAAATACGAATAGCTCTCGAGCGCCACGAGAACGGGGTCTCCCAGCGGGGGAACCTTGCCGTTCATGCTGTAGCGAAAACAGCCCTGGAGCCGTTCCTCGAACGAATTCACGTGACCGTTCTTCGCACGATAGGCGGGATAAGCGACATACGCAGCCCACAGGGGAGCCGCTCCGGCCAGCCGGCCTGCCTGCAGGTGACAATTGCTGCAGCGAAGGTCGTTTCCAACATACTTCCGGGCATAAATCTCTGGATCGCGAAATATCTTTTTGCCGCGTCTTACGGAGTCTCCAAAATGCCCCGTGGGGATCTGGCCATCCGATGGGGCCTCGAACGCCGCAGGGCTCAACGGTGCCGCCGTCTCCAATGCGTGCACCGGCATTTGCGCGAGCGGCCAAGACAGGAGGCCCACCGCCGCCGCGGCAACCGCTGCAAGAGGCTTTCGCGTAGCGTTTGGCATTATGGCTCACTCGTCGAGGTCAATCGATGCGACGGACGTGCCATCTGCTGCGTGTAAGGCTTGAAGCCGTAGCCCTCGAAGATGCTCAGGGCCTCCGAGGATTGGATGAACTCGAGCCAGGCCTTCGCCGCCTGCGGATGTGCGGCGCCCGCCACTTGCGCCCCCGCATACACCGCGGTGACGTTGTCGCCCTGCGGAATGGAGATGTGTGAGATGGGATTACCTAGTAGCTCCTGGAAGATCGCTTCCGAGACCCAAGTGACACCCGCATCTGCCTTGCCCCGCATCAGTAGGAGCGGCGTTTGACGATGGTGAATATGGGTGAGGAGGGTGGATCCATCTTTCACCTTGGTGCCATAAACGGCATCCGAGAGCGCCTTGCCGCCAGCCTTGGTCAGCGCCATCTGGATCTGCCGCGCGATACCCTCGAACGCGGGGTTAGGCATCGCCAAACGCACATTCCGGCGACCGAGGTCCGCAAGACCTTTGATGTTCGCGGGGTTGCCCTTACGTACCATGATGGCGAGCGTATTCGTTAGGTAGCATACGGGCGGCCCGGTCAGCAGCCCTTCGTCGACCAAGTCCGTTATTTTTGCAAGGCCGGCAAAGTAGGCGTCGGGCATCGCAGTCCACGTCATGTTGCCGACTGTGATTCTGCCGCCCGCCTTGATCTGATCGACCAAAAGACCGGGCGGAATGGTCTCCCAATAAATGCGGCCCCGCAGTTCCGGATGGTATCCCTCGAAGAGTTTCACGAGCGGGGCCATCGCGAAGAAGTAATTGCCGCCGACGTAAAGCAGCAGCTGAGCATTGACTGGATCGCCATGAAAATCGGCGAGCACGTCTACTTGCGGAACAGTGAATTCGAGGCCGCGCTCGACCGCATCATTATTTGCACCGTTCTGCCAAGGAGGGTAGACGTCCACCGGCTCAGACGGCAACTCGGCCGCGACGGCCAGCGACAGAAAGGCCATGCTCATCGTACCCATAATCATGTCGCGAAGAAATGTGCGCCTAGCTCTCCTCGAGACCAGAGCGCTTATGACGCTCGCTATGACTCTGGTGCGGCAGAATTCGCCCATGGCTTCACGCTATCGAATCCCCGACTCGCCGGATATCACATCTTTCTTTAATGCCTTCGGAAATAGCCTCAATGCGTCTCATGAGCGAAGAGCGCCCGCGTGCACTATAGAAAGACAGCATGGAAGGCCGTGCTTCCTTTGAATAGGCTGCAACAAGCGCAGGCCTACTCGGAGGTGACCATGTCGTTCTTCAGAAGCAGTGAACCCATTGTTCTCGGCCCCGACGAAGGGGCGCACTTGGAAGTGCTCGGCGACTTGATAACACTCCTCGTATCCGCAGAGCAGACGGGCGGTGCGTTCACCGTGCTGTCGGAGACTTCACCGCCCGGCGGCGGTACGCCGCTTCATACGCATCGCGGCGAAGACGAGGCTTTGTATGTCCTGGAGGGCGAGTACGAGATCAAGTGCGGAGGGCGGACGGTTCGCGCCGGCCCCGGATCATTTGTGTTCGCCCCCCGAGATGTGCCGCACCAGTTGACCAACGTGGGCACGGGCGCGAGCAAAATACTGGGGATAGTCTCGCCTGGCGGCTTCGAGGGCTTTTGGCGCGAGATCAGCGAGCTCCCGGTGCCGCCCGCCATGGAAGAGATCCTGGCAATCGCCACGAAGTATCGGCTGGAGATTCACGCCCCATAGGTAGTACGCGATGCGCAACGCACCAAGCGAGCATTCGAGAGTAGCGATCGTCACTGGAGCGTCGAGCGGCATCGGACTCGCGCTCGCGAGGAGACTCCTCGACCGTGGATATCGGGTTGTCGCCACATCGCGGCACATCATCTCCGCGAAGACCTTACAGGACGGTGCCACTCTCAAGCTCATCGAAGGCGACATTGCACTCAGACCGACGGCGGAGCGGGTGGTGCACACGGCAAGCCACGAGTTTGGTGCGGTCGATCTCCTGGTAAATAACGCTGGGATATTCATATCAAAGCCGTTCACGGAGTACACGGAGGCGGACTATCGAAGGGTGACTGAAACGAATCTCACCGGCTTCCTTCACGTGTCCCAACTAGCGGTGGCTCAAATGCGGGCCCAGAGGTCAGGTCACGTGGTGACGATGTCGGCATCGCTCGCCGTACAGCCCGTGGCAGGCGTGCCTTCCGCCCTCGCCAATCTCACCAAAGGCGGCCTGGAGTCGGTTACTCGCGCGCTGGCAATCGAGTACGCATCGGAAGGCATCCGTTTCAACGCGATCGCCCCAGGGGCCGTGAATACCCCTATGAACCCGCAGGAAGCGCATGAGTATCTCGAGCAGTTAAGTCCGCTCAAGCGGCTCGCGGAAGTCAGCGAGGTGGCGGATTTGCTGCTGTACCTTGAGTCTGCGGCCTTCGTAAACGGAGAGGTCGTGCATCTGGACGGAGGCGCGCATGCTGGCAAATGGTAACGAGCGAGGATTGTGGCGGCGCACTCGAGTCTCCGAGTTCCTCGGGATCGAGTACCCGATCATTCAAGCGCCATTGGGCGGGTACGCCTCGCAGGTGCTTTCAGCAACGGTATCGAATTTGGGAGGACTTGGGTCACTGGGTGCCCTGGCCCTTGGCGGCACCGCCATCCGCGAGGCGATCGAGGAGCTTCGCAGCCTCACCCAAAAACCGTTCGCCATCAACCTCTGGGTGTCCACCTCAGACCCCGATCTCGGGCGCGTCTCCCGAGAGATGCTCGAGATGAAGTTCAGACAGCTCAAAGCGTTCTACGCGGAGCTTGGCGTGCCCCAGCCTACCCAGATCGAAGCGAAGCCCCAGGATTTCGATGTGCAGGTTCGGGCCGCTCTCGACGCGCGCTGCCCGGTCCTGAGTTTCTTTTATGGGGTTCCGCCGAGGGATGTCCTGAAGGAGTGCCAAAGGCTGGCAATTAGAACCATCGGCGCGGCGACGACGCCCGCGGAGGCCATGGCGTTGGAGGACGTGGGCATCGATATCATCGTCGCGACAGGCTCGGAGGCCGGTGGCCACCGCGGATCATTTCTTGATTCTCCGGGGAATGCTCATATCGGTGGATTGTCGCTGATTCCTCAAGTGGTTGATACGGTCCGGGCGCCGGTGGTCGCCGCGGGCGGCATCGCCGACGGTCGCGGATTGATCGCCGCCCTGGCGTTGGGTGCGGAAGGCGTGCAGATGGGCACCGCGTTTCTTGCCTGCAAAGGCTCCGGTGTCGGCGATGGTTATCGGGCGACGCTCCTTTCGCCGGGCACCAAGCGAACGGAGCTCACGGACGCGCTCACCGGACGGGAAGCACGTGGGCTGAGCAATCGACTGATGCAGCGAGTGATTGCGCTGCATGATGCCGCCCTTCCGTTCCCGCTGCAGCACGCTGTGGTCCAAACGGTAGCAAGGCCCGCGGCAGAACAGAACAAGGGCGAGTTGATGACGATATGGGCAGGGCAGAGCGCGGGTCTTTGCCGTTTCGAGGCAGCAACCGAACTTATGAATCGGTTGGTCGGCGACGCGAACCAATTCTTTGGCGATCCCTTACCTTCGGTCGCTGTAAGGCTACGTTCATTGGCGCCCTGATACAACTTTGCAAGCTTCAATATCACCGATTATCGAGGATGGCTGAGTTTCCGTTTCCAAATTGCGGTACCCGCCCGGATAGGGGATTGACGCGGAGCGGCATCGCGTTAGCGCAATTCGGCGCGTTAGTGCTGCTCCAGGCATTGGCAACGCTCGCGCTCGGTCAAATGTTCATGACTCAGCTACCGCGAAGATTCTTCAACGCCAGTTGGGCCTATGGTCTGGTCATGCACTGCGCGGCGTTCTCGGTCGCACTCGCACTGATGACGGTGTTGAAGCCGTTTTTCGCTGGAAGTTTTGGTTTTGCCGTTCCCAAAGACCATTCTTATCTCCGGCCGGCCCTATGGGGCGGCGCGCTTGTGGGCATCCTGATGTTGGGGGTGGATCACTTTCCCGAGCTTCTTAAAGGAAGGCCCCCCGTGGGTCCTTATGCGACGAACTTAGCCAATATGATTCCCTGGTTGATCATTCAAGGCGGTATCGTCGGCCTGACCGAAGAGACGGTTTTTCGGTCCTTGTTTCAGGGCTACTTGATGACGAGGATTACGACACGGATTCGTATTGGACGATTTGAGCTCTCGCTTGCTGGTGCACTAATTGCGGTTTTGTTTTCACTCGCCCATGCCGACGCGTTCCGACACGTCGCCGTCGTGACCGCGTTAGGACAGCAAGTGTATGCAATCGGCTTTGGTCTGTTTTGCGCATACCTGTTCGAGAAATCGGGAAGCATCCTGGCGCCGGTAGTCGCGCATAATTCGGCCGATTTCGTCGAATGGGCCTGCCGGTTCGCCTTGAGGGGATGGAGTTGAATCGACGCGGCCGCCTACGAATGCACAAAACGTGGCGGATCACCGGGAGCTAGAGAGGGGTTGGCCGAGCACTTGCTGAGGCGCTACTCGCCGCAGGCGACTATCTCTGCCACTGCGCCCCGCAGCAGGGGCGATCTCGATCCGTGGGTCCAGCCGTTCCGCACTCAGTGATGACACTTTCCTTGGACGTCACCTATTTCGCGGCTGCGCGCTAAGCCATTGAGGCGGCGGTAGCGGGATGATTCCTGGGTCACTAGCCGGGCGGCAATCCAGATGAGGGCAAATGTCGCGACGATGCCCGCGCCCAATAGGTCGAAATGCTCGTTGAGAAGATCGAGGGGGCCAAAATGCAACCCATGCTCACCGATGAAACGCCGAATCAGGGTAAGCAACTCGATACCACCCACGATCATTGCAACCGACCCCGATAGCGACGTGACGATCAAGTTGTATATCGCGTGGCGCTTCGGGTCTCGCAACGCCCAACCGTATGCCCGCTCCATAAATAGGCCGTCGCTCGCGTCCGCCAACGTCATGCCCGCCGTGAAGAGGAGCGGAATGATCATCACTGCGCCGATGGATACACCCGCACCGGATTGCACTCCAGCCAACACCAACACCGATATCGCGGTCGCGGTCTCGAACCCAAGGCCGAACAGTATGCCGATGAACATCATGTGCCAGCTCTGAACTTGCAGGCGCAGGAGCGGCCGTACGAGCCTCGCGATGAATCCGATGGCGGGCGAACTCACGAGCGCATCCGTCGCTGTGTGCGACCTGAGCGTCCGGTAAATTCTCAGAGCAGTCGAGAGATTTCGAGGCGCAACGAAAAAGAGCACACCTATCGAGAGGAGCGTCGAATAAGATGCCGCCACGGCACGCACGTGTTCGAAAACGCCCAATACTCGGGTCGCCGCGGTCGCGACCACGAAAGTCGTCACCAGTACCACGCTAGAATGGCCCAACGCAAAGAAGAGGCCTACTGCCGCCGCCCTCTCCCCGCGGCCTGCGATGCTGCGCGACGCGTTGTCGATCGCGGCGATGTGATCGGCATCAAGCGCGTGTCTCAAGCCCAAGAGGAACGCAATGCCGGCCATCGCCAGCATGGTTTGGTTATGGCGATAGACGAAAGCGGCTGCGGACCACCCGCCGACTTGCAGGACCGCAACCATCCCAATGACGGTCAGGGCGCGCAATCCGTAGCCTACGGAGCAGCCCGCTCGCGGTGCAGGTGAGGCGAAGGCGATTGTCATCGGCTGCTCGCCGACGAGCCAAGTCGGCCGGAGACCTCAGCCATCTTGCGAGCGAGCTCGTCGGGCGTAATAAGACGCTTGGCGAACAGGAGGTTCGCAAAGCATACGGCCCATTGCTCGTAGTAGGTGAGCTTGGCGATGTCATCGGCCCCGAGGGCTTCTACTCCGCGGGGGTTCTCCTCGACGCAGATGATCTTGGGGGCATCCAGGACGCCGGCGAGCGCATGGCATCGCTTCTCCCATGGCACGAGCGGATGATCGAGACGCTCGAACTTGCCGGCGGCGCCGCTGCCGAGATCGTTCGACAGCCAGTCAATCAGGTCATTGTATTGAATGAACATCTCAATCTCCCCGAGGCGCCGACGGCGACTCGATATTGAATACTCCGGTCATGGAATCGCGCGGCACGCGAAAGTCGGGTGTGCGGGTAGCAGGTTTTTCAATCAATCCTCCTTCTGTGCCACTCGCGGCAGGGATCCTGGCGATCCGAGTCACGCGGGGGGAGTCCCCTTCTGGATACAGTCGCGTGCGAAGGAAATCGCCTGCAGCCGTTCCATCACGTTGGCGACCGCCCGATGTGTCTGGACGATGCGTAACCCGTCAACAGCTGCTCCTCGCCCATAGCAACAACCCCCGTTAAAATGCAAAGCAGCGTGCAAAGATCGAGCACGGCTCTGAGTACAGTGGCCTTCGGCGTGCTTCGACATATCTGCATGAGAAGCTATCGCATCTTGCGCGTAACCGATATCACATGTTCACAGCATGGATTTCTTGGTCACGGACCGGTTAAGCGATGCGTGCAGTGCGCCTACGGCTGGAGTCGGTTAATCGAAAACTGTGTGGAGCATCCCTCGGACTCCCAAGTAGCCTTCCGCCAGTGAGCACTACGTGTTTCGTCGAGGAGGATTTAAGCGTGGCGCTGTGGCGTCGTGGATTGATCGAGGGGCTTAGGGGTGGTGGCGGCGACTCGACGGCCCGGCACCAAGGACGTTGAGTATGAAGCGCGCGCGAACTACGCCACTTCGTCAAAAACGATGAATAGCAGAGCTATCTCCGCACATATCAGCCCCGGCCCTGGTAGTTTTGGGCCAAACGCGACTTCGCCTTTGGCGTAGCCGGCCGCAGCCCGCTGGAAAATACCTGAGGATTGAGCTGCATCTCCTGAACACAGGGCACTCTGCGCTCGAGACCCACCCGCGGGAATTTGCGCACCACATGCGCCGCTTTCCCAGTCGTCGCGGTTTTTAGACATGGTTTGCGGACAGAGCAGTTAACCGGCTTCTGCGTTCACAAGCCTCGGATGTCGTAAGTCAGACCGATTGACCGCTGTCAGTTCCCTTGCGGCTGGATTCGAACAGAAACCATGTTCGTCGTTCGGTCTCGTCGATCCAGTTCTCGATGAGACTGGCAGTCGCGATGTCGCGGCGTCCGTCGGAGACATCGTGTGCTTCCCGAAGACGGCCGGCCAGGCGCTGATTGTCCTCGCGCAGCTCCGCCAGCATATTGAGCGGATCGACGTACTCCGCATCATTGTCCTCGACCCGTTGCAAACGAGCAATATGTCCAATCGACCGCAACGTCGTGCCACCCACCTTTCGGATGCGTTCTGCGATTGCATCGGTCATCGCAAAGAGTTGATCGGCTTGTTCATCGAGCAATAAATGGTAGTCACGAAAGTGAGGACCGCTCATGTGCCAGTGAAAGTTCTTCGTCTTCAAATAGAGAGCAAATACATCGGCCAATACCGAATTCATCCCGCTTGCGATATCCGAGGAAGCATTGGCTCCGAGATCGGTCGGTGTCTCCAGCGGCGATGAATGGCGATCCATCCCGTGCGCTGCCCCAATTAGTTCATTCCTTGTCATGATTGCACCTCGCTCCAATTAATGTGAGTCCTCGCGCTCTTCAGCAGCCCCATCGCTTCCACACGCAGTAATCAAACCATAGAGCATCGATACTTACCGATGATTGAAGGCGTGCCAATTGCAGTATTCTGTTACGCGCGGTAATCGTTGGAAAGAGAGAGTGGCGGCCGCCCTCGGCGGTCGCATTACAGATTGATCGGGTGGAAGTGTGCTCGGAGCGTAATGGCAGGCGACCAATGTTCACCGCCAAGCGTTCCAAGGCCGATAATTTCAGAGTCGGGCAAGCGACCGCCTCAAACGAGCAACAGATTCATGCGTTAAGGCGATGGTTGTAGCAGATCTCGGATGAGGCGGTGAGAAGACTATAGGGCCAACATTGTCGATATCAGCGAGCCAATCATGGAAAGCCGTAATGGCGGGTACGGCGACAGGAGGTCAGCATCCCAGTGAAGTCGCCAAACGATTGCCTTGCTACCTTGTAGTGTTGCGCGAACTTTACGTGGCTGAGCGACGTTAAAGAGCATTCTTCAATGAGCTCGGGGCAAGGAGATGAAAATGGTCGGATCAGGGCATGTATTGACGGTCATCTTTGTAGTGACGGCAATTCTAGGGGGGTGCGTTGGGCAGCCAAAATGTCGATCAAGCGAATGCGTGAGCGACGCAAAGATTACCACCAGCGTGGAAGCGCAACTCAATCAGCATGGGGATCTGGGTCCGCCGAATCTCATCAGCGTGCAAACGCGAGAGGGCGTGGTGTATCTGTCGGGTTCGGGCAGCGCCGGGGAACAGAGTCGAACGGCGGAGTCGCTGGTGGCCGGATTGCCGGGCGTGGAGCGAATTGTCAATACGATTGCGGTCACTAAGTAGATCGAAGCTCAGCTACACGGAGGCTGAGGGAGGCGGGCGCGTTGCCCGGCAGTGGGGACGGAGTACGGCCCAATAGGGGTGGTTATTTGGCAACGGGGACTCGGTCATGAGTAGGAGGAAAGCCGCATTATGAAACCGATACATAGCACGCATCCGAGGAGCTTTATATTTCTGGGTGTGCGTATGAAGATTCTCCTGTCGAGCGCCGACACTGGCGGCCAGTTCTCCCTGGTCGAGGGCATCATGCCTCCCAAGGGGGATGGCGGGCTGCATATTCACCTAAAAGAGGACGAATCGATGCATCAGCTGGAGGGTGAACTCGAGGTCATGATTGGGGATGAGAGGTTTACATTGCGGCCGGGGGAATCCTACTTCGCGCCGCGAGGTATGCCGCAGCGTCTTAGGAACCGTGGTAGCGCCGCGTCCCGGAGCTTGATGATCATGACCCCGAGCACCTTCGATGAGTTCATTTCTCAGGCCGGTATTCCGTGGGAGGACGGACAAGAGTTCCCGTCGCCAGCGCGTCCGACTCCGGAGCAAGTCAAGTCTTTGCTCGCTTTGGGGGAAAAGTTTGGGATCAAAGTACTATCGCTTCCTGTCATCTGACCCCCATTCGAGGCGGCGGTTGCTCGGTCGCCACTTCTCTTTGCTTACGGAAACCGTCACAGGTCGGATAATTTTTTAGACATCACGGGTAAACGTGAAAGGCCAGCGTTCCCGCCAATTCCTGAGCACTCTCTTGGCCAGAGCCCTCGGGTTTGAGCGCTCAACGTGCGACGTGTCAAATAGCGACCCCTGCGTGCCTAAAAGCAACCCATGCCGCGAGCACCGGGTCGCTTCGGCCGATCTATTGGGTACAATCAACAAAAGGAGTAGGCCCATGGATCTGCCCCCGCCCATGCGAATCCTCAGCGTCGAGGACCATCCGGTCTTCCGTGAAGGCCTGAGCACAATCATTGGATCGCAGCCGGATATGCGGTTGATCGCGCAGGCCGCCAATTCGGGGGAGGCGATAGCGGAATTTCGTCGCCATCGACCGGATATTACGTTGATGGATCTACGTCTTCCGGGCTCCAATGGCACCGACGCACTGATTGCGATTCGAGGGGAGTTCCCTCAGGCACGCATCATCATGCTGACGACGTCCGACAGCGATGGCGAGATTCAGCGTGCGATGCGAGCGGGGGCTTCAGCCTATGCCCTGAAGAGCATGCCGAAGAAGGAACTATTGGAGGTCATCCGGTCTGTTCACGCTGGTAACCGCCGCGTTCCGCTGGAAGTCGCGGCCCGTTTGGCTGAGCACCTGGGCGAGCAGGATCTGACGGTGCGAGAACTGGAAGTGCTGCAACTCATTCGCGATGGCTTTAGAAACAAGCAAATAGCGGACAACCTCGCGATTGCCGAAACAACAGTGAATTTTCACATCAAGAATCTCGTCGAAAAGCTAGGCGCGAATGACCGCACGCATGCGGTGACCATCGCGGTACGCCGCGGCTTGATTCACATTTGAACTCGCAAGCTGTCCTGTAGAGAAGTACAGGGCAACGACTCGAAGATTCAATGTGTCGCGCGAGTGGCCGGGCGGGTATGCTAAGTGGCCGTGTTCGTGGCGCTTTAGATTTAGCGTCGCCTCGCTACCTCAAGCTCGCAACATCCGGGGTTCACGTATGTGGTTCGGAATGACTGCGATAGAACGGCTTACGAGCCGATCGGGACGACAGTCTACGAGCGTGAGCGGCGCGCGATCGATATTGCTCGCAGCTTTAGTTCTGGCCTACGCCGCGCCTCCCGCCTTTGCGTTAGATCCCGCGAGATACATATCGCAATACGGTCACACCGCCTGGCGCCTTCAGGACGGTATTTTCGGAGGTGCGCCAACTACTCTCACACAGACGTCGGACGGTTATTTGTGGATCGGAACGGAAACTGGACTGGTGCGATTCGACGGTGTGCGCTTTTCACCATTAGTATCCACCGAGAATGAGCCCTCACTCAACCACATCGTATCCCTCCTAAGTACCACGGACGGCAGCCTTTGGATTGGAACGACCAATGGTCTATTTCGTCTGAAGAATGGGCATTTGACATCGATTCAATCGACCGGCGTTTACGAACGGATTCGCGAGGACCGAGAGGGAAACATCTGGGTCACGCGATCCCACACGGGAGGTAATGTCGGGCCGTTGTGCGAAGTACTCGCCGGGACCCTCCACTGTTACGGTAAGAGCGACGGCATTCCGCTCCGTGATGCACGGGCGGTGCTGATCGACGCGTTGGGGAACATCTGGGTTGCCAGCGAGACCCAGCTGACACGCTGGAATCGAAGCACAAGATCCTCCACTTTTACGCTGCCCGGGATGCAAGGTAGTGAAAGCCTTGACGGGATATCCGAACTCACGATACGCAACGACACTTCCATGTTGGTTGGCGTGCAGTTCGGACATGGCCTCGGACTGCAAACATTTTCTCAGGGCAATTGGCAACCCTACAAATTACCCGGGTTTGACGGCAGTGCGATCGCAGTATCATCCATGCTTCTAGATCGCAACAATAGCCTATGGATAGGCACGGTCGATCAGGGCATTTACCGGGTTATCGACAACACGGTCACCCATTTCGGCAGTGTAGATGGTCTATCGAGCGACACGGTGGTCGGGCTGTTCGAGGACCATGAGGGTGACCTTTGGGTCACTACATCCAACGGCATGGACCGATTTCGCGATATGCGCATTGCCAGCTTTTCGAAGCACGAGGGGCTGAGCGCCGACGCGGTGAACTCCGTGGTCGCGGCTAAGGACGGAACGATCTGGCTAGGCAACGGCCCCGCTCTGGACTCGTTGCGCGGGGGCCGCGTGCTCTCTACTGCGGCGTCCCGCTTGCCCGGGAAGGAACTCACATCGCTGCTCGAAGACCATAAGGGACGCTTATGGGTGGGCGTCGATGACAAGCTGAGCATTTCGGTAAATGGTAAGTTCATACCCGTCAAGAAGCGGGACGGGAGCCAGACGGGCACCGTTGTTGCGATGACCGAGGATTCGAGCGACAACGTCTGGGCCCAAGTGATCGGCCCCCCGGCACTACTCCGCATCGGGGGCACTGAAGTCGAGGAAGAGATTCCAGATGGCAACATACCGCAAACTTTTTCGCTCGCCGCGGATCGGCGCGGCGGAGTTTGGCTTGGGCTCCGGGACAGACGCTTGGCGCGGTTCCAAGACGGCAAGCTGGAAGTCTTCGGAATGAGCCCGCCCACCCAAGGTGGAATCGTGGTTGACGTCATCATAACCGCGGACGACGCTGTGATTGGTGCCAGTTCACGTGGTCTCGTCGCATGGCGTCACGGGACTTTGCGCACGATGACAGTGAACAACGGACTTCCGTGTGACCGGATCAACTCGCTGGTGTCGGATAAGCAAAGAAATTTGTGGCTATATATGCAGTGCGGACTCGTCGAGATATTGAGCTCCGATCTCGAGGAATGGTGGAAGCGGCCGAATGCAATCGTGACGCCTACGCGTTTTGACGCGTTCGATGGTGTTCATCCCGGGCATCCCTCATTTCAGCCTACGGCAACGCTGTCGCCGGACGGCCGCGTATGGTTCGCGAACGAATACGTAGTCCAGGTCATAGATCCGGCGCATTTGCCGACAAACGCGCTGCCTCCTCCCGTCCACATCGAGCAGGTCATTGCGGATCATAAGACGTATTCGTCGCGAACTACCTTGACGCTACCCGCGCTGACCCGGGATTTGGAGATTGACTACACGGCTTTGAGCCTCGTGATCCCGGAGAAAGTGCGGTTTCGCTACAGATTGAACGGTCACGACGGCGCCTGGGTGGACTCCGGGACACGACGTCAGGCGTTTTATAATGACCTCAGCCCCGGCCATTACATATTTCAAGTGATAGCCGCCAACAACGATGGCGTATGGAATGAAACGGGCGCCTCGATAGGCTTTAGCATCGCCGCAGCTTGGTATCAGACCCGGGCCTTCCTTCTTTTCTGCGTGATGTTGGGCACCGCGTTCGTATGGTCCGTCTATCGAATTCGTGTCCGCCAGATCGCGAAGGCAATTGGCGCTCGGTTCGACGAGCGAATGGCGGAGCGGACCCGCCTCGCCCAGGAACTCCACGATACGCTGCTGCAGACCATTCAGGGGAGCAAGATGGTCGCAGATGATTCGCTGGACGACGCGATGGATCTCGAGCACATGCGAGCCACAATGCGGCGGGTGTCTCAATGGCTTGGACAAGCCACACAAGAGGGTCGGGCTGCGCTCAGTTCGCTGCGCGTCTCGGTGACCCTTCGCAATGACCTTGCGGAGGCCTTTCAAAGAGCCGCGGATGATTGTTTGCTTCACCGAGCAATGGAGGTTCGCTTTGATGTTGTCGGCGAACCGCGTGAAATGCATCCGATTGCCCGAGACGAGGTCTATCGGGTCGGCTATGAAGCGATCCGTAACGCCTGTTCGCACTCGGCCGGTAGCCGCCTGATCATTCAACTCACCTATTCGGAGGATCTTTTGCTACGAGTTAGCGACAACGGTGTCGGCATGGATGGAGTCATCGTCGAGCTCGGGAGGGAAGGGCATTTCGGCCTGCGCGGAATGCGGGAGCGCGCCTTACGGATCGGGGGTAAGCTCTCAATCACCAGCACACCGACCTCGGGGACCGACATCACGCTGTGGGTGCCCGGAAAGATCATCTTCCGACGGACGGCTCCGAATCCGAAATCGCTCATTCAAAAGGTCCGACACTGGGCGTCGCGCAGTGCGATTCGTCTTTCCGATCGTTCCTGATTACCAGACACCGCTGGCGCGGGACATGGAACCTGTCGAGGAATCCATCGGCCGGAGTGCACGGCTCGATTCCAGTGTCTTCGGCGGAATTGGCTACCCATCCTCGAAAGGGCAAAACGGCCTTGTGTTAGACCTACATAAATATCCAGGTTGAATCCTGTACGTCCTGATGTTTCGAGGATGGTCGAACAGCCGTAGGCTTTTCAGCGAGATTAGAAGATTGGGAGAGTGCAATGACACCCATTGAATCATCGATATCTACTCACCCGGTAGGGTGTGAATCGACGAGGGACAGACCGCAACGTGCCCTTCCAGATCCGATTGTATTCGTCGTGGACGATGATGCAGCCGTACGCGAGGCGCTGGAAGACCTCCTGACGGCCAGGCATATGCACTCGGTTACCTTTGGGTCGGCGGCTGACTACCTTGCGTATACGAAGTCGGATGCGCCGGCTTGCCTCATTCTAGACATTGGGATGCCGGATATGGACGGATTGGCTCTGCAGAGGCGGATAGTCGGTGGAGATCATCCCCCCATCATATTCATCACGGGATGCGGCGACATTGCGTCTTGCGCGCGCGCGTTCAAGGCAGGTGCAGTGGA
>Ga0335072_10001655_pt1 | contig 35828 bp, 38 predicted proteins | sample Lox_Sample_21_FD_206725 | JGI IMG/M metagenome (GOLD analysis project Ga0335072, IMG submission 206725) | Soil microbial communities from Loxahatchee National Wildlife Refuge, Florida, United States - Lox_Sample_2.1 | ecosystem: Environmental > Terrestrial > Soil > Wetlands | place: USA... | reverse complement strand
GGACCTTCTGCGTCTGCTTCGGGTGCTCGATGACGCAGGCGTGCCCGCCGCTGGTGTGGACGAGCTGCGCGCCGGGGATGCCGGCCGCGAGCTCAAACGAGTGCTCATGGGCGACGAAACGATCACCGGTCGCCGCCACGACCAGCGTGGGGATGCGGATGTCCTTCAAGTCAGCGCGTACGTCGACCCCGAGCGTGAAGGCGATCTGGGCCGCGGCGCCGGGGGTCGAAGGCCCGCCGAAGTGCTCGAGGATCTGCTGCAGGTCTTCAGGTGGCAGCCGGGCGAGATGCTCCTCAGAGAAGACGATGCTGGCCAGGAACTTGGCCAGGTCCTTGTCGCCCCGCTCGTGCATCGCGGCCCACAGCTCAAGGTTGAGCCGGAGCGTGGTGCGCGGGTACGCGTAACCGGCGACGGTGACCAGGCCGCGCACCCGCCGGGGGTGACGCGCCGCCACCTTGATCGCGACCGGCGCCCCCAGCGACGCCCCGGCCACGATGAACTCCTCCAGCCCGGCCGCACGTGCCGTGGCCGCGATCTGATCGGCGATGGCGTTGATGGCCAGCGGCGTGTCGGGCAGCGGGCTGTTGCCCGAGCCCGGCAGGTTGGGCAGGACCACCGTGTGGTGGCTCGCCAGCGGGTCGATCACGGTTCCCCAGCTGCCGAGGCCAGTGCTGCCCGTACCGTGGACCAGAACCAGGCCGGGACCGGAACCGCGAACCTCATGCGACAAGAGATCGGTCATGCTGCGACTGTAACAGCAGCAACATTGCCTAACTCGCGCCTCGCCCGCCACTCACCGTTGACGCCTCGTTGCCGCACTGTTTGTATGTAGAGCGTCGTTCTTTCAAATCGTTAACTCGGTTCTCGTCCTGGGGGCCGGGCGTGACGGGCGATCCCCGTGGGAGGCGTCAGTGGCGGACCAGGAGCAAGACCTCGCGCTCATCACCGTGATCGGGCGGCTGGCCGCCGAGCGCGGCGGCGATGTCGCCTACGAGCACATTGGCATGGACGGCACCGAGCGCGCGGTCACCTGGGGGTGGCTGGACCGGCGATCGGCGCAGCTGGCCGACGCTCTGCGGCAGCGCGGCGTGGCCTTCGGCGACCGGATCGGGCTGGGCTTGCGCAACTCGCCCGAGTTCGTGCTCAGCGTCATCGCGACCTGGAAGCTGGGCGCGGTTCCCGTGCCAGTGCGCTGGGACGTGCCGGACTGGGAGCTGGCCCGGTTGCGCGAGGTCATCGAGCCGCGCGTCTACCTGGGCGCCGATGACTTGCCCTGGATCGAGTCCACCGGACAGTTGCCGGCGCCTGAGCTGCCCGTCGTCGTCTCGCCTCACCTTCAGGGCATCTGCAGCAGCGGGGCGACCGGCACTCCCAAGATCATCCTCAGCGACCTGCCGGCGGTGCGGACACCGGTCTTCGGGAGGCCGATGCTCGAGCTGTGGACACCGGTCGCGCGGCCGCAGGCGATCCTCGTGCTCGCCCCCATGTACCACATCAACGCGTTCGCGACCCTGCAGAGCATGATCGCCGGCGACCGGCTCGTCGTACTCGACAGGTTCGACGCGGCCCGGGCGATCGACGTCATCGAGCGGTACAAGATCACCACGTTCACGGCGACGCCGACGATGCTGCAGCGCATGGCCGATGTCCCCGGCGTGGATGACAGGGACCTGTCCAGCCTGGTGTGGGTCTTGCAGGGCGCGGCCCCCATGCCCCCATCCCTGGTGCACCGATGGGCCGCGCTCATCGGGGCCGAGCGCATCGTCATGGCCTACGGGTCAACCGAGGGCTTCGGGCTGACCACGTTGCGCGGCGACGAGTGGATGACCCACCCGGGCAGCGTTGGACGGCCGCTGCCCGATACAGAGGTGAGGATCCTTGGCCCGGACGAGAAGGAACTCCCGCCGGGGGAGATCGGCGACATCTTCTTGCGGTCGGCGCGCGCCGGAGGGTCAAGGTACCTCGGTAATGTCCCGCAGGCACGGCGGACGGCGGACGGCTTCGCGACGATGGGGGACCTGGGGCACCTCGATTCCGGCGGCTACCTTTACCTGGCCGACCGGCGCTCTGACCTCATCATCACCGGCGGAGCCAACGTGTTCCCCGCCGAGGTTGAGTCCGCTCTCATCGACCACCCGAAGATCGCGGACATCGTGGTGATCGGCCTGCGCGACCCGGAATGGGGCCGGCGGGTCCACGCGATCATCGAGCCGGCCGACCCGGCCGCACCGCCGGGCGCTCCAGAGGTCATCGCCTATGCCAAGAGCCGGCTCGCCGCCTACAAGGTCCCGAAGACGATCGAGATCGTCGACGCGATCCCGCGCAGCGAGGCGACCAAGGTCAACCGCGGCCGCCTGATCGAGGCCCGCGGCGGCTAAGCCGGACGCGGGTGCGGTGATCTCGCGAGTTAGCATGCGAGGATGATCGGGACTTTTGGGGCCTATGAGCTAGACGATGACCCGGACCGGATCGACAGGGACGCCGTGTGGGACTTCCTGTCCACCGAGGCGTACTGGGGCCGGGAGCGCGTCAGGGCGGACTTCGACGCCCAGCTCGCGTCGGCCTGGCGACTCGTCGGCGCGTACGAGACCGCCACCGGGCGGCAGGTTGGCTTCGCCCGCGCGATCTCGGACGGCGTGGCCTTCGCGTACCTGTCGGACGTTTACGTTCTGCCCATAGCGCGGGGAGCAGGGCTGGGCAAGGAGCTCGTCGCGACGATAGTCGACCGGGGTCCAGGGGCCGGCTTCCGCTGGTCCCTGCACACGTCTGACGCTCACGGCCTCTACCGCCAGTACGGCTTCACCGAGCCAGACGACGGTCGCTACCTGGAGCGCCCCCCGCAGTACCGGGCGGGCTAGCGGACCAGCTGCCCCACCGCGCTGGCCAGGCGGGCTCGACCACCGCGCCCGCTCATCCATCTAGCTGGGCGGCCAGCCGGGCCGGGGCGATGGCGCGGTAGGCGTCGGTGCACAATTCACTGACCTCAGTCCAGTCCACCTCGCCGTCGAGGCGGATGCCGATCCAGCCCCGGTGTCCCACGTAGGGCGGGCGGAAGAACCGGTCAGGAGCCGAGCCGATCAGTGCTTCCTGCTCCCCAGGGGCGGCCGCGCACCACAGGTGCGGGAAGTGGTTGTCGTGGTGGCCATCGGCCCACAGCGTCGCGAACGCCTTCTTGTCCCGGACGAACCAGGTCGGCGCACCGTGGCTGAGCCGCTCGGTGACCTCGGGCAGCCCGCCGCAGATCGCCCGCAACCTGGCCGCCTGGCTGAGGTCACCGGTCATGAGCTCAGCCTAGCGAGCGGGGGCAAGCCGAACGGGCAAACGCCCCGGCGCCTGGCACCGGGGGCGCTTGCGGTGATTACTTCGCCGGCGGCTGGTCGATGCGCACCATGTTGCCGGACGGGTCGCGCAGGGCGAAGTCACGCGTACCCCAGAACTGCTCGGTCGGCTCCTGCACGATCTCGGCCCCGGCCGAGCGCACCTTCTCGAAGGCGGCATCGAGGTCGTCGGTGCGGAAGTGAACGCCGTTCAGCGCGCCCTTGGCGACGAGGGCTGCGATCCCCTCGTTGTCGGCCGGGCTGCCGTTCAGGAAGTTCGTGAGGACGATGCTGACACCGGGCTGGTTCGGGGCACCAACGGTGATCCAGCGGAAATCGCCGTTGGCGACGTCGTTGCGCACCTCGAGGCCGAGCGTGTCACGGTAGAACGCCAGTGCGATATCAGGGTCGTGTACTTGCATGAAGCAGGTGGAGAGGCTGAGTTCCATGCTCGCAACGTTACCCAGCCAGTGCCTGCGACGCTTCTTTGATCCTGCTCTGCACGCGGCTGGGACGGGTGAGGTCCTTGGCAACGCAGCCAGGCACGCTGGCTAGCCCACTGTGATCACGGGCGCGGTAGCCGGTCGGCGTCTGGCCCACCAGCTCGGTGAACCGCGCGCTGAACGAGCCGAGCGACGTACACCCCACCGCCAGGCAGACCTCGGTGACCTGCAGGTCGCCCCGTCGCAGCAGTGCCTTCGCCCGCTCGATCCGCCGCGTCATCAGGTAGGAGTACGGCGTCTCACCGTAGGCCTCGCGGAATTGCCGCGAGAAGTGCGCCGGCGACATCAAGGCGGCGCGCGCGATCGCGGCAATGTCGAGCGGGCGGGCGTACTCGCGGTCCATCAGGTCGCGAGCCCGCCGCAGGTGCGCGAGGTTGGCGAGCTTCTCCGGTGTCACATTTCCAGCGTAGCCGCAGGTCAGCCGGACCAGGTGCGCCGATTGATGTCATGCATCACACTAGTGACATGGACACCGGGCAGTCGCTTGAGCGCGCCTACCGGGAGGAAGCCACCCAGATCCGGGCCGTGCTCGCCGCCCGCACCGGAGACGTGGGGCTGGCCGAGGACGCGGTCCAGGACGCGTTCGTGGCGGCGATCGAGCACTGGCCCCGCGAGGGCGTGCCTGCGAACCCCGGTGGCTGGCTGGCGACAACCGCCCGCCGCAAGGCGCTAGACCGGTTGCGGCGCGCCCGGGCCGGCCAGGACAAGCTCGCGCTGCTGGCCGTAACCGATGCCGTGGAAGAGGGCAGAACGGGATCGGCCACTGCGGCAGCCAGCATGTCCTGGCCCGACGGCACCGGCACGCCCGATGGCGGTGGAGCGGACCGCCGCGCGGATGACGAGCTGCTCAGCCTGGTATTCGCCTGCTGCCACCCGTCGCTGGCCAAGGAGGCACAGGTCGCGCTCACGCTGCGCGCCGTGTGCGGCCTGTCGACCAGCCAGATCGCGTCGGCCTACCTGGTCAGCGAGCCGACGATGGCCCAGCGGCTGCTACGGGCGCGCAAGACGCTGGCCGAGACCAGGGTGGCGGTCCGCGTGCCCGAACCCGAGGAGCTGGCGGAACGGCTGGCGGGCGTGCTTTCCGTGGTCTACCTGATGTTCAACGAGGGGTACCTGGCCAGCTCGGGACGCGAGCCCGCGCGCCGCGACCTGGCCGCGCAGGCGATCGCGCTGACCAGGACCTTGCACCGGCTGATGCCGCGGGAGCCAGAGGTACTTGGCCTCCTCGCGCTGCTCCTGCTGCATGAGTCAAGGGCGGCGGCCCGGTTCGATGGCTGGGGTCGTCTTATCCGCCTAGCCGACCAGGATCGGGCGCGGTGGGACAGCGCGCTGGCGGGCGAGGCGACCGCTCTCCTCGACCAGGCGATCGCGCTGCGCCGCTCGGGTTCTTACCAGGTCCAGGCGGCGATTGCCGCGCTGCATGCCAGGGCGCCCCGCTATGAGGAGACCGACTGGCGACAGATCCGGTTGCTCTACAGCAGGCTCCAGCAGCTGGCGCCGTCCCCGGTGGTCTTGCTCAACCGGGCCGTGGCCACGCGCTACGCCATCAGCCCACAGGCGGCGCTGGTCGAGATCGAGCCGCTGTCGGCCGATCTCGACGGCTACCACCTGTTCCACGCGCTGCGTGCTGGGCTGCTCACCACCCTCGGCCGGGCCGGCGAGGCCAGGGAGGCCAGCGAGCGAGCACTCGCGCTGGCCGCCAATCCGGCCGAGCGCGAGCTGCTCACCCGCGGGCTCCCCCTGTAGCGCGTCAGCCCATCTCAATGACCGCGCGGACCTCGACGGTGATCCAGCCGCGGTCCACGCCCGGCCACGTCTTGGCGACATCGGCGGCCTCGTCGATCGAGTCAGCCTCGAGCACCGAGTACCCGCCGAGCACCTCCTTGGTCTCGATGAACGGCCCATCGGTCACGCCAGCAGCGCGGACGGTCTTGGCGGTGGCCGGTCCCTGCAGCTGGTGGCCGCCCTCCAGCTTTCCTGTTGCACCCCACTTCTCGTACCAGGCGCCGATCTCGGCGTACCAGGCGTTGTACTCGGGGGTTCCCGGCGCGGGCTCGGCCGGCGTGTCCAAGATCAGCAGCACGTACTTCACGCGCGTCTCCTCGTTCTTCTCGCGGCACCGCTGTCGGGTGCTCTCACCCACCCCACGAACGGCGACGCCGCGAACCCGACAGCTCCTGCGGATAAATACTTCACTCGCTGCCTAGCAGCGCGCTAGCCAGTCGGCTAAGTTCGTTGCAAAGGAGATTTTCGTGAGCGAAGAATGTAGTTCTCCACTGAGGTCCCGCGGCCGGCGCCACGTCGGCATCGTCGCCGAGACCAGGAGCAGGCGATGACGACCGTCGGGATCGCGACCGGAGCGGGCCGGGGGATGGGCTACGAGTGCGGGCGCCTGCTGCCCGCGCTGGTGGACCACGTCATCCTGGTTGACCGGGTCGAGGACAGTGTCGCCGCGGCCGCCGGCGAGCTGGCCGCGTCCTGCGGGGCGACCGTGGAACCGTTCGTCGCCGACGTCACCGACGCTGGCGCTCTCGGCAGGCTCGCGGGCCGGGTCGCCGAGGTTGGCACGCTACGCGCGGTCGCGCACGCGGCCGGGATCTCCCCGTCGATGGCGGACTGGCGGCAGATCTTGGAGGTAGACCTCATCGGCACGGCGCTGCTCGCGCGGGCGCTGCGGCCGCTGGCGGCCGCGGGCACGGCCACGGTGAACTTCGCCTCGATGGCCGCGGTGCTGCGCCCCCCGGCAGCACGCGACGCGGAGCTTGACGCGCTGCTGGCCGACCCGTTGCAAGACGGCTTCCTTGACAAGCTTCGCGAGGTCGCCGGGCCGCAGATTGAGAACTCGGGGGCCGCGTACTCGCTGGCCAAGCGCGGGGTCAGGGTCTTCACCCAGCGCGAGGCCATCCGGGTCGGCCCGCAAGGCGCCCGCGTGGTCTCGCTGTCGCCTGGCCTCATCGACACACCGCAAGGCCAGCAGGAAGCCGAGGAGCACCCGGTCATGGCGGAAATGCTGAAGGCGACACCACTAGGCCGGCTTGGCCTGGCGGCTGAGGTGGCGAAGGTTGTCGCCTTCGCCCTATCGGACCAGGCCAGCTTCCTCAGCGGCATCGACCTGCTCGTGGACGGCGGCCTCGTCGCCGCCATAACCGCACGCTAGCGATCCGCCTAGCTCTCCGTGTGCCGCTTGTCCGCGCGGGGCCAGGGGGGAGCCTCGGCCTCCGGTTCTTCGGCGGGCGGGGTTGGCCGGTTCGGGCTCGGTGGTTCTTCCGCGCGGGGCCAGGGCGGAGCCTCAGTCCGCGGCTCTTCGGCCGGCGACCACGGCTGGAACGTTGGCTGCCTGTCCTCCGCCGCGGGCGGAGGTGAAGGTGGCAGCGGAAGCGCCGTCTCCGCCTGGGGCTCCTCGGGCGCCGGCCAGGGCTGGAACGTCGGGTGCCGGTCCTGGGGCGGCAGCGCGGCCGATGGAGGCGGTGGCGGAAGTGGTGTTTGCGCCTGCGGTTCCTTGGTGGCTGGCCACGGCTGGAAGGTAGGCCGCCTTTCCTCCACCGGGAGCGGCGGGGGCGGGGTCTCGGTGGGCGCCTTTTCAGTCGCTTCTGTCGCTTCTGCCTTTTCTGTCGCTTCTGCCGCGGGCCGAGGCCGGAACTCCGGGCGCCTGCCTTCCGCCGTCGGGCGGGGACGGTCCTCGGGCCGCCTGTCTACCGCCGTGGGCCAGGCGAGGGCCTCCGTCTGCGTCTTGTCCGCATCCGGATGGCGCCAGGGCGGGGCCTCCCGCGGCCTGTCCGCGGCGGGCGGCCTGTCGTCAGCGGGCGGCTTGTCCTCGGCCGGCGGCCAGGACAGGGCCTCCGTCGGCCAGGCGGGCGCCCAGGACAGGGGCTCCGTCGGCCCGGCGGGCGCGGGCTGCCTCGACGCGAGGGGCGCGGGGTCGGCCACCTGGCGCGATCCCCACGGGCTGGCAGCCGCCTGGGCCGGAGCCGGGGTGCTGGCGGTGGCGAGACGGCCCGCGCCGTGGCCACCGGACTGGTAGCGACGGAAAAGGCTGAACGCCAGGCCGAGCAGGCTAGCCAGCGACTCAGCCAGGAAGAGCGTGAGCGGGTGCCATAGCCCGGCCCACAGGCTGAGGGTAGCGAGCAGGGTGAGAACGCCCAGGCTGAAGACGATGGACATCCCGACGCCTGACCAGCGCTGCACGCGCGGCCAGTTGCTTACGATCGCGCGGCCGGGCACGTAGAACGTGAACAGCAGGGCCAGCACCAGGCGGAGCGGGGCCGAGAAGTCAACCGCGACCAGCAAGAGCAGCGCCAGGGCGATCACGCTCGCGGCTGCGTCAAGCCCGATGGCCCGGCGGCCCTCGGGCGAGTACTGGTCAAGACTCCAGATAGACACGCAGGCATGCTACCTGGGCAGCCCGGATCGCGCGTGGCGTCCGGTACTGCTTAATGCGTCTATATGATCATTGCCCGTGAGATTCACTCGTACGGGGAGTATGTCCAAAAGTGTCCTGGTAGCATCGGGACACCCTGCCGTCTCGCAGAAGCTCAATCAGCTGATCGATGGAACCGCCCAGTTATCTCTCCCAGCGATCGACCGAGTCGGTCGGGGATGTCCGGCCCGGGCAGCTCAAGGCCCGGTTGCGTGCGATCTGGCAACGGAACTCCGACCTGCTGCGCAACGCGGGCAGCCTGCTCGCGACGACCGGCGTGACGTCAGCGTTCGGCTTCACCTTCTGGATCTTCGCCGCCCGCGTCTTCAGCCAGCAGTCCGTCGGGTTCGGCTCGGCCGCCGTGTCGATGGTGATGCTGCTCGGCACGATCGGGATGTTCGGCCTTGGCACGATGCTGATCGGCGAGCTGCCGCAGCGGCGGTCCAAGGGCGGGCTCGTCGCGGCGGCGCTCGGCACCTCCGCCATCGGCTCCCTGGTGCTCGGAGTCGGCTTCGCGCTGGTGTCGCTGGCGTTCGGCAAGCACTTCATCGAGATCAACGGAACCCTCCCCCGCATCGTGGTCTTCTCCTGCGGGGTGGCGGTGACCGGCGCGACCCTGGTCTTCGACGAGTCCACCATCGGCCTGCTGCGCGGTGGCGTCCAGCTGGCACGCAACACGGCGTTCTCCATCGCCAAGATGGCGGTGCTGCCGCTGACCGCCATCCTGGTGCACAGCGCCTTCGGCGTGGGCATCATGTTCTCCTGGATCCTCGGGACGCTCATCTCCCTGGTGCCGGTGGTCATCCTGCTCAAGCGGGGCGGATCATCGGTCCTGCATAGGCCCGACTGGCGCACCCTGCGCAGCCTGGCCAGGGTGACGATGGCGCATAACTGGCTTAACCTCGCCATCACGGCGCCACCGCAGCTGATCCCCGTACTGGTGACGGTCGTCGTCTCCCCGTCGGCGAACGCGGCCTACTACGTCGCCTTCATGATCGTCACCTTCTTGTACATGGTCCCCGTGCACTTGTCCACCGTGCTGTTCGCCATCGCCTCAGCCACTCCCGAGGCGATCGCGGAGAAGCTCCGCTTCGTCCTGCGCCTGTCGACGATCATCGGGATCGTGGGAATGATCGTTCTCGGGGCGGGCGCCCACCTGATACTCGGCATCTTCGGCGCCAGCTACGCGCGGGAGGCCACCGTCCCCATGTGGCTCCTGCTCCTCGGGTACCTGCCGACGGTCCCCAAGAGCCAGTACATCGCGGTGTGCCGGGCGACTGGGCGGGTATCGAGGGCATCGGTCATCCTGGCCGTGCAGTCAGCCGTCCAGCTGATCGCGGTATGCGTCGGCGGAAAGCTCGACGGGCTGATCGGCGTGTGCCTCGGGCTCCTCATCGTGGGGTTCATCGAGAGCCTCATGACGGCGCCGACGGTGTTCCGGGCCGCCGCCGGACGCCTGCAACTCGAGGTCCTCGACCAGTCGGCCGAGGTCGGCGCCGCGACCAGCCCCGAGTGGGTTCCCGTCACGATGCCGCAGCCGGTGATAAGCCCCGAGTTCGACCGCGCGTTCGACTACGGGCGACGTCAGCACGCCGGCCTGGCCGCCCTCGTTGCCATCGCCACCTCGGTGGCCCCGCAAAACAGCGCCTACGACGTCATCACCGGCTCGTTCCCTGCGATCAGGGAGACCGGGTCCTTCCCCGCCATCCCGGCCGGGGCGGCGCCAGGCACGGGACGTCCCGGGCCGGCTCGGCCTGGCCCGGGGCAGCACGGGACCTCGCGGCCGAGCACCAAGCGTGGGCGGCACCGGCGCACCGGCGCGTTCGCCCGGCTCACCGGTCCGTTCCAGGCCGCGAGCGACCTGACGTCCACGGACATGCCAGCGCTGCCCGCCGATGACTCCGCCTACCGGCTCCGCCAGGAGGCCGGGCTGGCCGCCCTCATGGCCATCGCCACGCGACCCGCGAAGTTCTAGTGACGGGCTGGCCGCGCAGCGCGCGGCGGGCCTTCAGGTAGAGCCATGGGCCGGTGAGGAGGCCGCCGATCTCTCGCCGCATCAGCCCGGACGGCAGCGTCGGGTTATCCGCGACCCGCTCGCTCAGCGTGAAGATGCGCAGCACGCCCCGGCCGATCTTGGGGGGAAGCTCCCGCCGCGACCGCGGGTTCTTCATCACGATCGCCGTCAGTGCCGCTGTGCAGCCGGTGCCGTACGCGCGCATCTGCCTGGTCAGCTCGGCCAGGTCGGTCCGGTGGAAGTGCCAGACGATGGCCGAGGGCTCGTAGACAAGGCGGTGCCCGGCCAGGATCACCCGCATGAACATGTCGAGGTCCTCGCCGCCGCCTGAGATGGTGCCGGCGCCGAGGGCCTCGTCGAACCCGCCGATCTCCTTGAGCGCGGTGCGGGTCATGGCGAAGTTGGCGCCCGCGCCGAAAATCCCAGGCGAGTAGGGGTACAGCGGGGAGTCGTCGCGGTTGCCTGCCAGGTCGAAGACCCTGCGCTCGCAGGCCGTACCCCAGCCCTCGCGCAGGTGGAAGTACAGCTGCGCGCTGTTCTCCAGCTCGGCCGTGGCGATGAGCCCGGTGATGCAGGCCGCCCCAGGTGACGCGTGGAATCCGCGCACGATGCCGTCCAGCCACCACGGGTCGACGCGCACGTCGTCATCGGTAAAGGCGACGATCTCGGCCGACGCTTCCGCCACGCCGCGGTTGCGGGCACGGGAGAGGCCCGGCCGAGGCTCGCATACGTACCGGACCCGCGGATCGCCGGAGAAGCGCGCACTGATCGCGTCCCGCGTCGCGCTGGATGTGGGGGCGTTGTCGACCACCACGATCTCGAAGGACGGGTAGCGCAGCCCAGTCAGCCCGGTCAGCGCGGTAATAACGCTGTCGGGGCGGTCGCGCGTGCAGACCACCACGCTCACCATCGGGTACTCACCGGGCGCGTTGGCCGCGCTGTCAGGGACGGCGATGCCGCCAACGGGCAGCGAGTTAAGCGCGGCCAGGCCCTGGCGGGCAAGCTGCGCGTTGATGGCCGCCGAGAGCTGCGACCACACCTGCCGCGCGACGGCGGCGTCGTCGAGGGCGGCTGGCTCAAGCGTCGCGTACCCGACCGGGACGTGCTCCATCCGCACGAGGAGCTGAACGCCAGTGTACGGCTGGCCATCCGCGCGTTCCGGCAGCTCAATGCCGCTGATCGGGCCGGTGATTTCCAACTCGCCAATGGAGATCGGTGCTTCCAAGAGCTGCCTCGTAATCATGGCCAGAACGGCCAAACGGCGGTGATAACCCGTGTACTCTAGCCGATACGCAGCGCCAACGTCTGGCGGAACTCCGTGTTCCCGTCGTTGCGATGTGTCATCGCCAAGTCAGTCTCACGGCCGCCCTGGATAAGAAGTGATTCACGCCACGCGCGAGTACGTCAACAGTGACATTCAGCTAAGGGAACGGCCCGCACCACCGCATCAGGCGCTACGCTGGGTGAGGCTGGCGCTGCTTCCTGTCAGCTTCCTGGCGTGGGTTATTGCGGTAGCCGAGACAAATACCACGACGCTCGGTAGCTTTGGCCTGCCTGCTAGCCTGCCACTGATATTTTACGTCGGGCTGGCGCTCCTGATCATTTCAGCGGGTATTGAGCTGGCCCGAGCCGAATTTTCAGGCTTCCGAATGGCGCTGCACGCGGGCTTGCTCGTGCTGGTGCTTTATGGCACGGGGGCATTCGTCTACGCGGAGCCGCGTTACGCGTGGTTCTACAAGACGGCGGGCGTTATCCAGTACGTCAAGGCCAACGGGCACACCACCCCTGGCATTGACATCTACCAGAGCTGGTCAGGATTCTTCGCCCTTGCCGCCTGGTTTGACCGGGTAGCAGGCGTCAGCACCCCGCTCGATTACGGCAAGTGGGCGCAGCTGGTATTCGAGATGGTCGCGCTGCCCCTGCTCCTGAGCATCTACACCTCGGTGGGGCTGACCCCTAGGCAGCGCTGGCTGGGCATCCTGCTCTATTCGGCCGGGAACTGGATCGGTCAGGACTACCTGTCGCCGCAGGCCCTGGCGGTCGTGCTGAGCCTTGGCATCATGGCCCTGGTACTCCGCTGGATGCCGGCCCCTGACTCGGTGCTCGCGCCGCCACAGCCGGATGAGGTGAATTCGCCCGGCCCGGGCCGCCGGGCACGCTCAGGCCATCGGCGGGCACGGGGCGGTGGCGGGACCCGGCGCAATCCAGAAGTCCCGCTGATGACGGCGCTGATGCTCCTGGTCTTCGTGCTCGTATTCACCCACGAGATATCCCCGTACATGGTGATTGTCGAGCTCGCCGTGCTCGCGCTGCTGAAGCAGATACGACCACGCTGGATCCCGCTGGCGGTCATGGCCATCACCATCGGCTACCTGCTGCCTAACTTCTCCTATGTGAACAGCACCTACGGGCTGCTCGCGTCGATCGGCAACTTCTTCGGCAACGTCCTGCCGCCGAGCGCCTCAAGCGGTATTCCCGAGCCGGCCAGCGAGCGCATCATCTCCGACACCGCGAGCGCGCTGGCCGGGATGATGTGGATACTGGCGATGGCGGGCGGCTGGCTGATGCGCCGGTCGAGGCGGCGTGCGATCGCCCTGGTGCTGCTCACGTTCTCGCCGGTCCTTGTCCTGGTCGCTGGCGCGTACGGCAACGAGGGCATCCTGCGGGTCTACTTGTTCTCGCTTCCCTGGGCCGCGGCGCTGGCGGCCACGGCACTGGTCCCGTTCCGGCCCCTTGACCTCATACCGTCCCGGGTCAGGGCGAAAGTCGCCAGGCTGCTGCCGTCCGGCCGGGCTGGCCGGTTCGACCTGGGCCTCGTGGTGCCCTCCCTCGTGCTTGTCATTGCGGTCTCGCTATTCCTGCCTGCCTTCTACGGTAACGACGCCATGAACGTCATGCCGGCCTCAGAAGTGACCACCACCACCCAGTTCCTTGAAACCGCGCAGCCCGGCATGATCCTGTGCCTGGTTGACAACTCGGCGGTCTCGGACACCGCGAAGTACAACCAGTGGCCGATCGGTAACATCTTCGGCGATTTCGGCGTCATACCGGGAAATCCAGCGAAGATCAATATTGCCGATTACCTGGCAAGGACAGTCGTTGACTACACCAATGGAATATCGCCAGGATACGTTATGATCTCGCCAAGCATGGAGGCGAATGCTGCCGCCTATGGCTACTTCCCGGCGAGCTACGTGACCATGCTGGACAACTCGATGAAGGTGTCCAAGTACTGGAAGCCCATCTTCAATGATGACGGCACCATCATCTACGAGACAACTCCCGCCGCGAACAATATCCCGGCCGGGCCGTACCAGCCCAACCCGCAACTGTCCGTGCCGTAGTCCTGGAGCCGTCATGACCGCACTCAGCTTCTCCGTTGTCATCTGCGCGTACACAGAAGACCGGCTGCAGCATATTCATGCGGCGGTAGATTCCGTTCGGGCACAGCGGCCGCCCGCGGCCGAGGTCATCCTCGTCATTGACAACAACCCCGCGCTCTACAAGCGGCTGATCGCCGAGCTGCCAGACGTCACAGTCGTGGAGAACGCCGAGACTCCAGGGCTGTCAGGCGCGAGGAACACCGGTGCCCGCCAGGCGCGAGGCGACGTCATCGCGTTCCTCGATGACGACGCGGCCGCCGATCCTGGCTGGCTGGCGGCGCTTGCGGCGGCCTACCTGGAACCGGACGTCATCGGGGTCGGCGGCCTGACCGTGCCGCGCTGGCAGACCGCGCGGCCCGCCTGGATGCCTGCCGAGTTCTACTGGGTCGTCGGCTCCAACTACGAGGGGATGCCCGGGTCCGGCCAGCAGATCCGCAACCTGTTCGGCGCCAACATGTCCTTCAGGCAAACCGCGTTCAAGCTGGTCGACGGCTTCCGCTCGGATATCGGGCGCACCGCGAGCGGGCGCCCGCTTGGATGCGAGGAAACGGAGTTCTGCATCAGGCTCGGGCAGCGCATGCCGCAGTCGCGGCTGCTGATGGAGCACGGTGCGGTCGTCCGCCATTTCGTCCCTGACGGCCGCTGCAGCTTCAAGTACTTCGTCTCCAGGTGCTATGCGGAAGGGATGTCGAAGGCCCAGGTGGCGCAGGCGGTCGGCAGCGGCGACGGGCTTTCCGCCGAGCGCGGCTACACCACGCGGGTGCTGCCCAGGGGAGTGGCCAAGGGCCTGGCGGACTCGCTTCGCGGCGACCTGAGCGGGCTCGGCCGGGCGGGGGCGATCGTGGTTGGCCTGTCCGTCACGGCGGCGGGATACGCGGCCGCCCGCGCCCGGGCGCGGCGCGGCTGACCCTCGCCGCGGTTCCTCCTTGCCTAAAGGGGCAATCTACCCAAAACACCGAGGCAAAACGGGGCAAGCTGCTAGGATTCAGACGATTGCTCCTTTCCTGTCATTGAAGCTTCAAAACTCACGGCCAGGGTGACGCAGCGTAGGCGCAGGCGGGACAGTGAGCTACTGATCGCTCGCTCTATTGACGGACAATGCATGGCACAGACGAGTTATTGGAGCTGGACCATTGAGTGAACTCCCTATGTCGGCTGAATACCTTGGTCCGGATAATTACTTCCGTTTCCCGCGGGTAAGTGTTGTCATCCCGGCCAAGAACGAGGCGCCTAACTTGCCGCATGTCTTCGCCACGATTCCTGCCTGGGTGGATGAGATCGTGTTCGTGGACGGCAAGTCGACGGATGACTCGATAGCCGTCGTTCAGGGGATTTACCCGGCCGCGAAGATCGTCCGTCAGCAGGGAAACGGCAAGGGCGACGCGCTGCGGGCGGGATTCGCCGAGTGCACCGGTGACATCATCGTGATGATGGACGCGGACGGGTCTACCGACGGTGCGGAGATCCCGCGGTTCGTGAGCGCGCTGGTCACTGGCGCGGACTATGTCAAGGGCTCACGCTGCGCCAGTGGTGGCGGCAGCGACGACATCACCTGGACGCGACGCCTGGGGAACCTGATCCTCAGCCGGCTCGTCAACTTCCTGTTCAAGACCCGGTATACCGACCTTTGCTATGGCTACAACGCCTTCTGGGCACGTCACCTGCCTGAGCTTGCGCTGGACTGCGACGGGTTCGAGGTGGAAACGGTGATGAATGTCAGGGCCGCTAAGGCCGGCCTCTGGGTGCACGAAGTTCCCAGCCACGAGCACCAGCGAGTGCACGGGGTGAGCAACCTGCACGTCGTCAGGGACGGCTGGCGGATCGCGCGGGTCATCGTCAGGGAACGGCTGACTCGACGGGACTGGCCGGTTGGCGCAGTCACCGTCGAGCAGAGGAACGATTCCCGTGAGCTCAGCCGGCCTGCTGCCACACGCTGACGGACTTGATGTCCATCGACGTGTCCAGCGACGGCACCTGCACGTCGATGGCCACGTTGGCCAGGAAGTACATCGGCTGCTGCGGAACGTTCCTGCCGGTCTCGAAGACCTGATGGCCGTCGATGTACCAGACGACCTTGGACTGCGACCAGTACACGCCATAGGTGTGCCAGCTGCCGGACAGGTTCCCTAGCACCTGGTCGGAGTTCTCCCGCGGCGCGCCCGATGGATGGTAATACTCGAAATACTTAGTGTCGGTGCCCCAGTGCTCGAGGATATCGATCTCAGGCGGCCACTGCTCATTAGCGGCGGCCAGCCAGAGTGCGCTCCACGTGCCCGTGGCATCTGGAATGCGCGCGACTACCTGAAGATAGCCATACTGGAATTTGTATCCTGGAAAAGTCGTGACAAGGCCGGAGCGATAGGAATACTCTTCCGGCCCCCCGCCGCTGTCGTGGCCGGCAGTGGGCGCCTTCTGCGCCACGATGTGCAGCGCGCCATTAGAGACCTGATCCTGGCTCGACGCGTACCACTGATATTCCAGGTCGCTATTGCCGAAGTTGGCGCATCCCGATTGCGACTGCCAGGGGTAGCAGGTGCCCCAGACCGAGGAGTCAAGCTTCGAGCCGGTGAAGCCGGCGTTGAAGGTCAGCTTCCAGTTCGAGCCGAGGCCCGCGGGCACGGTGCCAGCCGTGCTCGTCGTGGCGGACCCGGTCTTCGCGGTCGGCGTGGTTGGCGCGGCGGCCGAGCTGGCCCCGGTCTGTGCGGGCACGGCTTGCTTGGACGAGGTCGGGGGAGAGCTCTGGGCCACGGACGATGAGCGAGCGAGGAAGCCAACCGCCGCCGTCACGCCAACCAGTGCGACGACGATCCCCGAAGCCGTCGCCCACCGCGCCAGTCGGCCCCGCGCCGGTCGCGCGTGCCTGCCATCGCCGGTCGTGGTGGTGTGGGAGCCGTCGCCGTGGGAGCCGCCATCGTCGTGATAGCTATCGGCGCGGTAGCCATCACCGCGGTAGTCATCGGCGCCGTAGCTGGCTGCGGGAGGAGCGTCCGCCTCCGGCCAGGGGCTCCTGGACGGCTGGGACTGGTACCCAGATGGCTGGGGCTGGTATCCGTAGGGATCTTGTGATGGGGTCGACCACGGAGGTCCAGCGTTTCTCACCCGAAGAGCTCCAGTCTTGTCATGGTGCGGCAGTCATGCTCGCCCCGCCAGGCCCCCGAGCATCATTTAGTGTATGGATATCGATGCCATAAGCAGGGCAGATCCCGATAATTAGTCACCCCGCCCTGGTGCGTCACCGGCTCAGCGGATGCCCCGTCCTTGGATAGGACCTGGCCTGCCAAACGCTGACCGACTGGATGGCCATCGAGTCGGCGCTGGCGTCCCAGCCCGACTGGACCTGCTGGTAGACCGCCAGGTCGGCCAGGAGGTACATGGGCTGATTCGGGATCGCGTGCGTGTCGTCAAAGACCCGCTGCCCGTCGATGAACCAGATGACCGCCTGCGGGCTCCAGTACAGGCCGAAGGTATGCCAGCCCGCCGAGAGGTTAGGCGTGGGCTCGAAGGCCAATTGCGTCGGATAGATCGGCGAGTGGAGATGCTGCCAAGACACCGGCGAGTCGCCGTAATGCTCGATGATGTCGATTTCCGGTGGCCATCGCAGGTTCGCTGGGAGCATCCACAGCGCCGGCCACAGCCCGCTGCCGTACGGTATCCGCGCCACCACCTGGACGTAGCCGTAGGTGAAGCTGTAGCTGGGGTACGTCGTCACCATGCCTGAGCGGTACTGGTACTCCTTCGGCCTGCCGTCCTGGGCAAGACCCTGGGTGGGAGCCCGGTCCGGCACCAGGTGCAGGGCACCGCCGTACACCTGATCCTGGGCGGGCACGTACCACTCATACTCGTTCGCATTGCCGAAGTTGGTGCATCCGCGGGGTGACTGCCAGGGATAGCACGTGCCCCAGACCGAGGTGTTCAGCTTCGAGCCGGAAAAGGTGGCGTCGAACGTCCGCGACCACTGGGATCCCAGGCTGGCTGCGTACGCGGGCAGGTGAGCAGAAGGGGACCCAGCTACCGGCGTGTACGTGCAGCCGGCGACGACAGCGCAGGCCACCGCCACGACGGCCAGGGCCAGTCTCATCGAGCGCCTTCCCCTACCGGTAGGCGGCTGCCGGTGGGGTGGCCACCGGGGCAGCGGGGGGTGGGGTGTGGTTGGCGAGCTCGCGGGCGATGTGCTCGGCTGTCTTGCGGCCTTCGTGGTAGAGGTTGTTGATGTTGGATACGTAGCCGGAGAAGCGGAGGCCGGGGGCGGCGGGGGGGCCGCCGTAGACGTGGGGGCGGCCCTGGTCGTCGAGGAGCCCGAGGTGGCCGACGATGGGGGGCAGGCCGGTGGTGTAGCCGGTGGCGGCGATGACGGCGTCGGGCTGTGCGATGGTCCCGTCGGCGAGGTGGGCGCCGTGGGCGGTGAGGTCCTCGATGGCGGCGACGATCTCGATCTGGCCGGCCCGGATGGCCCTGATGACGGGGCGGCCGATGATGGTGGGGGACTGGCCGGAGCCGAGGCGGGCGGTGCGGGTGAAGTTGCCCTCGGGTGGCGGGGTGAGGCCCTGGCGGGACAGGTCGCCGATGAGGGCGCGCCGCAAGATCGCGGCGAGCTGGTCGGCGCGGCGGGCGGGCAGCCGGAAGAACGCGGTGAGGACCAGGTCGCCGGGTATCCCGAGCATCCGCCGCGGCCACAGGTTGGGCTGGGTGCGGACGGCGAGGCGGACCCGGGCGGCGCCGCCGGCGGCCAGGTCGCAGGCGATGTCCATGGCCGAGCAGCCGGCCCCGGCGACGAGCACGTCGGCGCCGGCGAAGCCGCGGGCGCTGCGGTAGCCGCTGGCGTGCAGCAGCCGGCCGCGGAAGGCCTGGCGGCCGGGCCAGTCGGGGAGCCGGGGGGTGTGCTGGAACCCGGTGGACACCACGACCTGGCGGGCGACGCGGTCCCCGCCGGAGGTGGCCAGCCGCCAGCCGCCGGCGCACGGGTCGATCCGGTCGACCCGGACCCCGTAGCGGACCCGGGCCTGGTGGCGCTCGGCGTAGGACTCCAGGTAGCGGACCCACTCATCGCGGGTCGGGAACACCCCGACGTCGCGGGGGAAGGGCTCGCGGGAGAGCTTGGAGAACCACCGGCAGGTGTTGAGCGACAGCCGGTCGTAGTGGCCCCGCCAGGAGGATCCCACCGCGGTGCCGCGCTCCAGGATCTCCGAGCCGACGCCAAGCCGGCGCAGTTCCGCCGCGACCGCCAGCCCCGCCGCCCCGGCCCCGATGACCAGCACCGGCTCATGCGCGGCAGTCATCATGGCCTCCCTTGCGTGAGCTCATGCACTGGCCAGCGGCTCCGGCCGGGCCTCACCCGCGGTCTTCCGCTCGGCGCGCCTAGCCCGCCAGGCGGCCAGGCGCGCGTAAGCGTCCCGGCCGGTCCGGTAGAACTTGGGGCGGATCCGCTCCGCCGTGGCGGAGCGCTCAAGCTCGCCGCCCAGCCAGACCTTGAACTTACGGTTGCCCTCGGTCGTTGCGCTGCCGAAGTCGTAGCCAAGGCCCTGGGGCAGCGCCCACTGAATCGCGTCCCAGCAGGCCGCCATGTGGGGACTCGGCCCGGGTACGGGCTCGCCCGCCAGCAGCCACCCCCACAGCCGGTCCTCATCGATAATGCACGCGTTCAGGGCGAGCAGGTCCCCGTCGGAGTTCCTGACGCTGCACCAGCGCATGCGCGGGTGGTCGGCGAGCCGCTCGATCAGCGCGCGGGCCACCGGGAGGCCGTAGTCCGAGGCCATGTCCTGGCCCCGGGGAATCCTGCTCACCTGCAACGGCAGCCAGTCGAGGATGTCGGCGCGGGTGGAAGGCTCGGCCCGCAGCCCACGTCGCTCCAGGCCCAGCATCTTGCGGCGGTACGTGTGGGATAGGCCCTTGAGGTAGCCCTCGATCGAGAGCGCGCCGGGGACCGTGTAGTTGTCCTGGGTGCCGATCTCGAAGCCGTACCTGGCCAGGCCGTCAAGACTTACGTCGAAGCCCGGTGCGAACGACCACTTGGTCACCACCGTCCGCTCTCGCAGCAGTACCGGCTCGACCGCGCGGAGCAGGTCGACCACCCGGCCTTCCTGTAGCGCCTTCGCCCGCAGCATCGGGCCGGTGCCCATCACCGGCAGGAAGTTAACGGTGGAGACCGGTCCGCGGTGGCGGAACAACAGCGGGACGACCCCGAGGCGCTCCCCGTCGGCATCGACGGCGTACGCCCGCATCCGCATGCCGAACGCCTCGGCGAGCGCCGACAGGAAGAACCAGCGGTGATAGCCGGTGACCCCGACGCACTGACCTATCTCTGCCTCATACGAAGCCTCATCACCAAGCTCAATGAGTGGCACAGGCGATCCCCCGCTGGAAAATGAGACGGACCGGGCCTAGACGGCCTATAGATTGACAGACTCTATCGAGTCCCCACGGGCCGCGCGCCCGGTTCTGTCAAGATCATGCCGTATCGTCACGTTGCTGCTCACCGGCCACGAGCCTTCGCCGCTATGCTTCTGCGCTGGCCAGCTTTCTGTAAGAATCGCACGTATGAACCTCCAGGACGCGACTCTCGTGTTCCTCATTGAGTCGCAGGAGTGGCCGGCTGTGGCCGCGATTGCCCAGACCGTCTACAACCAGCTGCTCGCGGATGGGACCGCTGACTACCGACTGCTTGATGAGCTGATCGGCGAGGCCAGCGGCAAGGGAATCCTTCGGGCCATGCGAAAGAAGTACGATCCCATCGCGTTCGAGGCGATCCTCGGACCGGTGATGGAGGAACTCGCCCAGGCCAAGCCGATCCGGTCCACTCGGCCGGAATGGCAGCCAACTCCGGGTGAGGATCCCCTGGCGGTATAGCGCTGAGCCGAGGCGCTACCCTAGGGCGTCCCTGAGCGCCGTAGCGACGTGCCAGGCCAGGACCGGGGGAACCGCGTTCCCGACCTGGCGGAACCGGGCGGTCTGCGGGCCACACCAGTGCATGTCGTGAGGAAAAGTCTGGATAGCGGCGGCCTCCTCGACCGTGAGGCGCCGCAGTCGCGCATCGGGCGGTAGCTCTCTCAGCGGCGGCTTTCGCTCGTGCATCAGCCGATGGTGGTAGCCGACCACCCACGGCCGCGCGCCCCGCTCAAGCTGGTCCAGGTCGATGATCGGCGTGCGGTTGCCGCCCATGCTGGCCGGCAGCGTGGGGGCCGGCCGGTCCAGGTCGATCGGGCGCCCCTGCCCGTTGAACAGCATGCCCGCGAACGGCGACATCCGCAGCACGGGAAGCTTCGCCATCGTGATCCGCGCCGGGCACAGCGACGAGTTGCCCACCGACCCCGCGCGGGGCATTTTATGCATAACGGACCGGACGCTCGGCGTCCTCGCCACTGTCGGCGGCGAGGGCATCGGCAGCGGGCCCGTTCCCTTCGGCAGCCCGACGAGGAACATCCGCTCCCGGGCCTGCGGTACCCCCCAGTGGGAGGCGTTGAGGACGATGAGGCAGGTGTCGTACTTCCGGGCCGCCGTGGACGCCAGCTGCCCGATGACCTGCGTCCAACGCCGGTTTCGTGCCAGCGCCGCCACGTTCTCCATGACGAAGGCGCGCGGCCGCAGCCGCCCCACCATGTCGAGGAAGTTGAACACGTGCCGGGAGCGCGGGTCATTGGGGTCCATCCGTCCGGCCACGCTGAAGGACTGGCAGGGCGGACCACCGATCACCAGGTCGGCCATGCCCTCGGCTAGATCCCGTCCGGCCACGCGGACGTCTCCCGCGATCGCGCTGTGCCCTTCGAACAGCCGGGCGGCGTCGGCCCAGTCGGGGTCGGTGACCTTCGGGATCCGGTTGTACGTCTCCACGGCCCACGAGGCCATGTCGTTGGCCCACACCGGGCGCATGCCCGCCCGCGCGAACCCGAGGTCGAGGCCGCCGCACCCGGAGTAAAGCGACACGAACGACAGATCCGCCATCGGCCTATCGTCCCACGCCGGTCAGTCGGCGGCCCACCGACGCGCCCGGGTCCGCCAGTGGAGTATCAGCAGCGTCGCGGCGGCCATGCCGACCGCCAGCGCGAGTATCTCGAATATGGCCGTATCCCAGGTCCACAAGACCATGAGGGGAGCCTTGTTCACCACGACCTCCTGGATCGCGGGGATGTATTCGGCCAGCTTCCACACGAGAAGCGAAAGCGCCACGCCGAGGGCGGGGCGGGTGTCCGTGACCAGCCAGCCCAGTGTCAGCACCGCGAGCAGCGTGAGCAGGACGGGCAGGGCGTTAGGCCCGAGGGGAAACAGGATTACCAGGCCAGCCAGCCGGTACCAGCCCGGGTCGGGGAGCAGTTGCCGGGCCGCGAGCAGGGCGATAGGCAGGCAGGCCAGAAATAGCCAGGACCGTGGCGGCCGCTCGCTTCGCCGGGTCAGGGCGATGAGCGCCAGCAGTGCCAGCAGGAGCGGTCCGAAGTAGGCCAGGTCAACCGAGGCCATCTGGGATGTCAGGTGGTAGGGGAGGCTGAATTCGTGGTTACTGCCGTACGAGCCGTAGGGGAAGATCGCGATGGCGAGTGCGGCGGTGATCGCCACGGCGGCCCGGTAGCCAGTCCAGACGGCCACGACCACCGCCGCCAGCAGCACTGCCACCGCCAGCGTTTGTACCGGGTCCGTCTGCCAGGGCGGCGGGTAGCTGCCGAGGTTCACCGTCGCCACGCTGACGTACAGCGCCAGGCCGAAGGCCGCCGCCTGCCGCACGCTCATCCTCAGGCCGAGCCGCCGGTTGCGGGCCGCCCGGGCGGACATGCCGCCCCGCAGCAGCGACCACGCATCCCGAGCCGACGGCCACTGCTGGCCCGACTGGGCAGTCTCCAGGAGGGTACCGATCATCTCCTCGGCCCGGTCGGCCCGGTACTGAGGCGGATAGGCCCGCAACAGCAGCCGGGCGCGCCGCTCAAGCGGGATCGCCCGCTGGGTGCTCACGTCGTCCTCGGCTTCCTGGCCAGGCGGCCGAGGAGTGTCTCGGCCTCGATGACGATCTGGGCCGCCTCGGCCATCCGCTGCGCCTCGGCCCGCAGCGCGGCCGACCCAGACTCGGTCAGGCCGTAGCTGCGGCGGATCCGGCCGGCCACGGTCTCCTCGCTAACCAGCTCGACCTGCCCCTCGACGGTCAGCCGGTCTAGCGCCGTGTACAGCGTCCCGGTGGCCAGCCGGACCCGGCCGCCGGACAGTTCCCCGGCCCGCTTGATGATCGCGTAGCCATGCAGCGGGCCGGCCAGCAACGCGGCCAGCACGAAGTACGTCGGCTCCCGCATGGGTGGTGATGCCATGTTCCCATGATAAGTAGATCATCGACGTATCGGCAATAGACTTATCCGGATTGGGGGCAGAAGCTCAGCCCAGCTCGGCGCGGAGCTGGGCCGCCGCGTCGGCCATGGCCTTCATCTTGCCGTTGGCGCTTTCCCGCGGCAGGTACTTCAGGCCACAGTCGGGCGCGATGACGATGCGCTCGGCCGCCACGTAGGGCAGCGCGCGGCGCACCCGGGCCGCCACGGTCTCCGGTGTCTCCACATCCGGGTCGCTCAGGTTGATCACCCCGAGGATGACGGTCTTGTCCGCCAGCGCGGCCAGCACGGAGACGTCCAGGTTGGACTGCGCCGTCTCGATCGATACCTGCTTCACGTCGCAGGCGGCCAGCTCGGGCAGGAAGGAGTACCCCTCAGGCCGCTCATGGATGATGGCGGCGTAGCCGAAGCAGATGTGCAGCGCCGTCGTCCCCGTGATGCCGTCAAGCGCCCGGTTGATCACCTTGACGCCGTACTGCTTCGCCTCGGCCGCGCGGGCCTGCAGGTAAGGCTCGTCCAGCTGGACGATGTCGGCGCCCGCGGCGAACAGGTCGCCGATCTCCTCGTTGACCGCCTCGGCGTAGCCGAAGGCCAGGGCCTCCCGGCTGCCGTAGTAGTCATCCTGGGCCTGCTGGGCCATGGTGAACGGGCCAGGCACGGTGATCTTGATCGTCCGGCTGGTGTGCGCGCGCAGGAACTTAAGGTCATCCACCTCGACCGGATGCCGTCGGCGGATCGGCCCCACCACGCGTGGCACCGGGTTGGGGTGGCCGCTGCGGTCAAGCGCGGTGCCCGGGTTGTCGACGTCGACCCCGTCAAGCGCGGTGGCGAAGCGATTGGAGTAGCTCTCCCTGCGGATCTCGCCGTCGGTCAGGATGTCGAGCCCGGCGTCCTCCTGCGCACGGATGGCCAGCAGCGTGGCGTCATCCTGGGCCTGCGTCAGGTACTCGGGGTCAACCCGCCAAAGCTCGCGGGCACGCACCCGCGGGGGAAACCGGCCCGCCAGCTTGGCCCGGTCGATCAGCCAGTCCGGCTGCGGATAGCTTCCAACAAGTGAGGTAGGCAGCAGCATGGCATGCACGTTACGCCAGTGCGGCAGGCCCGTACATGGCTGGCCAGCGTTCCGCCGGCCCCCGCGCCGGGCTTCGCCCGGAGCGGCCGGAATAGCCGCCTCCTGCCATGAATGCTGTTGAATAGACCGCGTTTTGCGGCACAACCGCCAGCGTAGGCCGCTGCCGGCCATGATGGCTGGTATCTCCTGAGACGTGACGGACCCTTGGTAGCAATGAGAGAACTGGGCTGACCGGCATTGCGGGCCAGCAGCCAAAACAACAGGCGACCAGGGAAAGGGCGGCTGGTGACCCTCGCCTGCGCGGCTAGGTCGGGAAGATGTTGACGGCCCGGGAGACCACGAGGGCCACCGTGACCAGGGACACGATCGACTGCAGCGTCATCGCCATCTTCGCCCAGCGGGAGAGCGGAAGCGTGTCGGTCGGGCTGAAGGCGGTCGCGTTGGTGAACGCGAGGTACAGGTAGTCACCGAAGGCCGGCTTCCAGTCCTGCTGGCACAGGGCCGGGTTGTCGGTGACGGTCATGTTCGCGAACAGGAAGTCCGGGTAGCGCTGCTTCTTGGCCAGGGCGCGGGACACCGGGCCGCCTTGGTCGAATTCCCAGTACCACAGGGCGAAGACGACCACGTTGGTGAGCCAGATCGAGGCGCCGGTCGCCAGCAGAGGCGCGGCGGAAGACGGTGCCTTGCCCGCCACGATTTCCCACACGAGCGCGCCGGCCGCGTACGCGTTCACGACGCTCAGCAGCACGGCCAGGGTCAGGGCGAGTGACCGTAGCGCCCTGGACTCCCGGTTGATGCGGCGCGGGTTGGCCGTTACCAGCGCGACGAGCAGCAGGCCCTGGACCGCCGGCAGAACCCAGTCCGGGTGGACAAGCGAAAGCCGGCCATGCACGGGCAACTGCAAGGCGATCGCCACCGCCGTGCACAACGTCACCTGCCAACGGGCCTCGCCACTGCTGGGCCGGCGCCAGGAAGGTGCCTGGGCACGGGGAGGACGGCCGGCCTGACCGCCGGGCCGGGCTAGGACCTCGAGCGCGTCAAGCCGGGCATGCAGCGACTGGATTCCGGTCAGGACATGCGCCATGGTCTCGGCGTTGTGCGCGGCGTCGCTGCCTGGCGGGATTGGGGGCTGGTCCTCGGTCATGCCCCCAAGCTAACCCGGGGTCAGTGGGGAATGCCGGAGATGAGGTCACCGACCCGGCCAAGCGCGGCGGCCAGCGCCGCGCGGGCCGGCCTGGGCCCGGGAGCGGCCACGCCGGGAGCGGTCGCGGGAGCCGAGGGTGCCTCCAGCCTGTCGGCCGTGCGGTAGAGGACGTAAAGCCCGTGCACCCCGGCCCAGCGGGCCGGCTCTGGCTCCCAGGTGCGGCTGTGGTGCCCTACCCACGGCAGGGCCGTCAGGTCCGACTTCTCCCCGGTGACCAGGTCGCTCAGCGTCCGTCCCGCGAGGTTGGCCGCCAGGACGCCGTGGCCGGAGTAGCCGCCCGCTGCACCAAGTCCAGTGACCGGGTCGTAGCTCACCGCCGCGCACCAGTCGCGGGGCACGCCAAGCACGCCCGACCACGCATGGTCAAGCCGGGTCCCGGCGGCGGCAGGGAACAGGCGCCCCAGGATCGCCTGCAGTGCCTCGACCGTCTGGGGGGAGGTCTCGCCCCGGTCGTCGACGGCGGAGCCGAACCGGTAGGGCTCGCCCCGGCCCCCGATCGCGATCCGGCCGTCCGCGGTCCGCTGCGCGTAGATGTAGGCGTGCGCCTCGTCTGACAGCGTCTCCATCCCGGTCCAGCCGATCTCCTGCCAGGTGGCGTCGTCAAGCGGCTCGGTGACGACCATGGAGCTGTTCATCGGGAGCAGCGCCCTGTGCAGGCCGGGCAGCCTGGCCGTGAAGCCCTCCGTGCAGCGCAGCACCATCCGGGCCTGCACGTCGCCGAAGACCGTCCTGGCCACGTGCGGCTCGATCGCGCTCACCGGCGTCGCCTCGTAGATGATGACGCCGCGGCGCTCGGCCGCGTCCGCCAGGCCGGCCACGAGCGAGGCAGGCTGGATCCGAGCCGAGTGCGGGGCGAACAGGCCGCCGAGCGCTCCCGCGACCTTAATGCGCGCCTCAAGGTCAGGGCCTGAGAGGAAGGAAAGCACGTCCTCGCCGTCCCCCCAGGCGCGAGCGCCCGCAAGGCCGGCCCGCAGCCGGGCCAGCTGAGCCGTCGTGGTCGCCACCGACAGCCGCCCGCCCTTGACGAAGTCACAGTCGATCGACTCAGCCGCGCACACTCGCTCGATCTCGTCTACCGTCGACCGCAGCGCCGCCTCCAGGTCGCGCACCCCGGCCACGCCGCGGGGTCCCCGCGCGTATCGCTCCCGCGAGCCGATGGACTCGGCCGTCACCCAGCCGCCATTTCGCCCGGACGCGCCGAAGCCGGCGAAGGCGGCCTCAAGCACCACCACCCGCAAGTCCGGCCGGGCCAGCTTCAGGTAGTAGGCCGTCCACAGGCCGGTGTAGCCGGCCCCGACGATGCACACGTCGGCCTGCTCGGGGCCGGGCAGCGAGGACCGGCGCACGGGGAACCCGCCGAGCGCCCGCCACCACCAGGAGACCTCACCGTTGCGGGGGGCCTGGGTGGTCGCCCGCCCGGAAATGCGGTGGGGGGACGACCCCGCCGGGGTTCCGCGGGAGGGTACGGGGGAGTCTCCCCCCAACGAAGTGCTGTGCATGGGCAAGACGGTATCTCAGGAGGGTGAAGTGCTATTACGACCGGGTAGCGTCTTTGACATGCGACTTGGGGTGCTTGACGTCGGCTCGAACACGGTGCACATGCTGGTGGTCGACGCCCATCCTGGCGCCCGCCCGCTGCCGGCCTTCTCGCACAAGGTGGACTTGCGGCTCGCCGCGCATCTTGAGCCGGACAACAGCCTGTCGGCGGTGGGCGAGGAACGGCTGACCGAGCTCGCGATCGAGGCGATGCGCATCGCCGAGGACAAGGGGGTCGAGGAGTTCCTCGCGTTCGCGACGTCGGCGGTGCGGGAGGCGAGCAACGGCGAGGAGGTGCTGGCCCGGATCGAGCAGCGAACCGGGGCCAGGATCAAGGCCCTGTCAGGGGAGAACGAGGCCCGCCTGACGTTCCTGGCCGCACGGCGGTGGTTCGGCTGGTCAACCGGGCGGCTGCTGGTCGTCGACATCGGCGGCGGCTCGCTCGAGCTTGCCGCCGGGCAGGACGAGGAGCCGGAGGCGGTCATGTCGCTTCCCCTCGGCGCGGGTCGGCTCACCCGCGACTGGTTCACCGCCGACCCGCCGTCGGCGGACGAGGTGCGGGCGCTGCGCAAGCACGTGCGGGCCGAGATCGCCAGGCACGCGGGGGATTTCCTCCGGCGCGGCGCGGCAGACTATGTCGTCGGCACGTCGAAGACGTTCCGCCAGCTCGCCAGGATCGCCGGCGCTGCCCCCTCGAGCGAGGGCTTCTACGTCAAGCGGTACCTCAAGCACACCGACGTCGTCGTCTGGGCCGAGCGGCTCGCCGCCATGGACCGGGCAGAACGGTCACGACTCCCCGGCGTCTCGGAAGGCCGAGCGGCGCAGATGGTGGCGGGCTCGATCGTCGCGGACGCCGCGATGGACCTCATGGAGGTCTCCCAGCTTGAGATCTGCCCGTGGGCGCTGCGCGAGGGCATCATCTTGCGGCGCCTCGACGTGATCCAGACCTGACAGCCCTCTTACCTGAGGGCCGGCGCGCTGGCGAGGGCGCAGGAGGACCCCGAGACGAGCGGGGTCCCCTGCCCTAGAAATTACGGCACCAGCCGGATGCCCTCGGTGGGCTCGTCCGGGTCGATCGATCCCGTCGCGGGGAAGGGGTCCCTCAGCGGGTCAAACTCGCGCTCCTGGTGCAGGCCAGGCGGCGGGGGCGGCAGGCCAGGACCCGGCAGTGGCGGGCGACCGAGTGGCGGGCCAGCGAGTGGCGGGCCACCGAGGGCATGGCTGGGCCGCTGCGGCATGGGCGGCGGGAATGCTCCGGGGAACGGCTGCGTCTGCGCCGGGGGTGGGGGAACCGGCGGACCGCCCGCGGGGTTGGGCTCGGGTGGCGGGGTCGGGCGGCCGGGAGCGTGGCGTCCTGGGATGGGCGCACCGTTGCTGACCGTCTCGGGGGCAGGCGGGGCGAGCAACGCCAGGTCGGCCGGAGTGAGGTCGTCGCCCTGGGCGCTGGCCCCGTTGCTGCCGTTGGCCGCCTGCTCGGCGGCGTCGGCCGCCTCGGCCATGGCGATCGCCTTGGACGCCTGCGCGTTGACCTCTTCCTCGAGCGTCATGCGCGCATTCTCCGCCGCGACAAGGCCCTGCACGCCGTCCAGGATGTCTCCAAGCCGCCGGACCGTCTCGGCGTGCCGGGTGCTCAGCAAGTTCAGCCTGCGCTCGGCCCCGTCATGGATGGCCGTGGCCCGGGCGGTCGCCTCGTCAAGTACCTTCTTGGCCTGGGTCTTAGCCCCGGCCAGCGCGGCGTCAGCCTTCTTGCGCGTCTCGTTGGTCAGCCGGTCGGCCTCGGTACGGGCCGCGCTGCGGGTCTTGTCCGCCTCGCTGCGGGCCGCGGAGATGGTCCGCTCCGCCTGCTCCTGAGCCGCGGTCAGCATCCGCTCGGCCTGCTCGCGGGAATCCGAGCGAACCCGCTCTGACTCTTGCTGCGCTTCCGAGCGCTGCTTGGCGATGTCATCGTCGGCCTTGACCTTCTGGGCCCTCGCCTCGTCGTCGGCCAGCTTGAGGATCTGCGCGATCCGCTCGCTGACTTCCTCGTGCGCGGGCCGCCCGGCCAGCGCCTGCTGGCGCACGGTGGCGACTTCCCTGCGAAGGTGCTCGGTCTCATCAAATGCCCGGGCGAGGCGCTGCTCAAGTTCCCGGATCTCAGCGTTGCGGCGGGCTACGAAGTCGTCGACCTGACGACGGCTGTAGCCGCGCATCTGCATCTCGAATTCCTCATGCAAGAGGTTCGGCAGGAGGTCACTGTTTTCATTCATGGCATCACAAGAATCTTTGGTTCCAAAGGTCTGCGGGGATGATGTCCGGGGCGTAGGTCTAGCAGGCCGGGAGTGTGGCGTCTGGTACAGGTACCCCCTGAACTCTTCTCCCGAACTGGTCCTGCCCGCAACCGAAACGGCCGAGTGTCCCGTTATATCCCAACTTGACCGGAGATGGAAGCCGCTCTGAGAAACGTAGCGTGACTCGGGTCAGCCAAACTGGCTACTGAAAGTAGCCATTCTCGGGGGGCATGTGGTGCCGGATGGTTCTCAATCGGGCATGGCGCGTGCGCGTTCCGTGACATACTCTAGATGGAGCGACCGCTGGGTGACGGGCGGCGCTCGTTACATGATCACTACGGCATTTCGCGCGAAGTTGCCGGAATCGTAACCGGAAGGGCGGGTAAAACCGTACGTAAGGGTGGTTAGCGAATGGCCCTCATGGGTCATGCGGAGGAAAGGTGTCGCAACGTAACCTGGAGGGCGGTCGAGAGGGGCCCGCGACGACGGAGGTGAGCGAGATTCCAAGGCAACTGGATCTGCGCCTGCACGACCGAGTCGCCCTCGACGAGATCGAGCTCTACGCAGAGGTGCTCACCGCCGTGGCAGCCAGCGGGGACGGGCCGCTTAGCCGCAAGGAACTGGACGCTGTGCTTGGAGTAGCTCCAGCCTGCGGGTGATGTCGTGCCGATGAAGCCCGGCCTGCTCAGCGGGGGTGCAGGTACATGACGTCGGTGTTCAGTCGGCTAAAGCCCAGCGCCGCGTACATGCGGACGGCTGCCGTGTTGTCCTCGTCCACATAGAGCATGACATGTCCGAGGCCACGGTCATTAAGGTACCGCAGGCCCGCGGCCGTCAGCGCCCGGCCAAGGCCGCCGCCTTGCCGGCCGGGATCGATCCCGACCACGTAAACCTCACCCTCGGCGGCCCCGTCGGGTCCCTGCGGGTGGATCTTCGTCCAGTGGAATCCGGCGAGCTCACCGTCGCGCTCGGCCAGGAAGAAGCCCCGCGGGTCGAACCACGGCTCGGCCTCCCTGAGGTCAAGGTCCGCCCGCGTCCACGCCCCCTGCTCCGGATGGTGAGCAAAGGCCCTGGCGTTCACCGCCAGCCATGCCTCCTCATCCTGGCCAGGAACGAACGTTCGCACGGTTACCCCCGGAGGGAAGACCGGGTCAGGCAGCTCGGGCCCGGCCGCAAGCGGCCTGCGCATCTGCCACAGTGACCGCGCCCGGCGAAATCCCCTGGCCGCGGCGAAGGCCCCGGCCGACGGCAGGTCGCCATGCGCCCACAACCTGATGCCGCGCGATGCCGGCCCGGCCGCGGCCGGGCCCGAGAGCAGGACCTCGACCAGGGCGCTGCCATGCCCCTGGCGGCGCCACGCCGGATGGACCACGAGCTCGCCACTGAGGTCGCCGGTCTCCGCGTCCGGTGCCAGGTCCAGGTGCGCGTAGGCCACGGCGATCCCGTCGCGGATGGCAAGCAGGTCGCGAGCGGCCCCGCTGCCATCGCCATCGGCTTGCGCGTCGGGGTGCCGGACGTGCAGGAGAGTGTGCTCAGACAGGGGCGCGACGCCGTCGGCCTGGCGTGCTGCCTCGGCTAGGCGCACCACCAGCGCGGCCTGAGCCGGGGAGAGGGGTCCCTCAGTGAGCGAGGAGGCCTGCTGTGTCACCGATCCGCCGTAACCGACGGAGCGACATCGGCGGCGAGCAGGTTCTTGTCCTCGGTGGAGCCGCCCTTCACGGGCACGAACCGGTACCCGACGTTCCGCACGGTGCCGATCAGGGCCTCGTGCTCCGGCCCCAGCTTGGCCCGCAGCCGGCGGACATGCACGTCGACGGTCCGGGTGCCGCCGAAGTAGTCATAGCCCCAGACCTCCTGCAGCAAGTGTGCCCGGGTGAAGACGCGCCCGGGGTGCTGCGCGAGGAACTTGAGGAGCTCGAACTCCTTGAAGGTCAGGTCAAGTACCCGGCCGCGCAGCCGGGCCGAGTAGGTCGCCTCATCGATGGCCAGGTCGCCCGACCTGATCTCGTCGGGCGCGTCGGCCACGGCCCGCAGGGCGCGCCGTCCCATCGCCAGCCGCAGGCGGGCCTCGACCTCAGCCGGTCCCGCCGTGGCCAGGATGACGTCATCGGTGTTCCAGTCGGCGCTGACCGCGGCAAGTCCGCCCTCGGTGACGATGGTGAGCATCGGGCAATCGAGGCCCGTCGTGTGGAGCAGCCGGCAGATACTCTTGGCGTGCGCGAGGTCGCGTCGAGCGTCCACGAGCACCACGTCGGCCGGGGGCGCCTCGACCAGCGCGGACGCGTCGGCCGGCAGCACCCGCACGGTGTGCAGCAGCAAGCCAAGGGCGGGCAGTACCTCCGCCGAAGGCTCGAGGGCGCTCGTTACCAACAGCAACTCGCTCACCTGTTGCCACCTCCAGACTGTGGCGCATTGAGCGCCATCATTATCTGTATAAACACAAACGGGACCTGGGGGCAACATCGCCCGGATCCCGTTGAGCTGAGGATAACTGACATGGCATGCGTCACGATTCGGTACTGGGCCGCAGCGAAGGACGCCGCGGGCATGGCGGAGGAGTCCGTTGCGGCGGTCACGCTGGCTGGAGCACTAGCGGACGTGCTCGCGGCCAGGCCAGGGGACGATCGCCTGCGTCAGGTGCTCTCGCGGTCATCTTTCCTTGTCAACGGGCTGCCGGTGCGTCGGGGCGCTCACGAGGAGACCGTCTTGGAAGATGGCGCGACTATTGAAGTGCTACCCCCCTTCGCGGGCGGGTAACACAGCCGTCGCCTTCGCGCAACGCGAGTAATGTCACCGGTCGTCCCGGCCTGGGTGCTAAATCACCGGCGAAAGTTCTGGTCCCCGGTCAGGGGCGCCACCGGGGGGCCATCATCGCTACTCTCGGTGACGTTATTCCTCCATGTATTAACAGACTGTACAGAATTCGTCGCTTTTGGTACGCTTCCGGAGAGAAGCGAGTCAGCCCTTACGCGGTGCTGCGGTCGGCGAGGCATGGTGGTCTGCGAGCAGTGACCGAGAATTTCCCCGAAGAGGTGAACCGCCAGGCGGCTCCGGCCGTTCTCCCTGGTGTGCCGGAAGCAAGAACGGCGACATCAAGCGGCGGGCGCGTAGCCGACGAGGCGTTTATCAGGAGGCTCTACGCCGAGCACGGCGGCGCCCTGCTCCGGTATGCCCTGCATCTGACCGGCGGAGACAGGCAGCGGGCGGAGGACCTCGTGCAAGAGACGATCGTGCGGGCGTGGCGGCACCCGGAGGCGCTAGCCGACCGGCAGCCACGGCCGTGGCTCTTCGCGGTCGCACGCAACCTGGCCGTGGACGCCTACCGGGCACGCCAGTCGCGGCCACCGGAGGTAGGACAGGCGGCGCTTGAGATGCTGCCCGTCGGCGACGACGCGGACAAGACCCTGGAGTCCTGGGCCGTGGCCGAGGCCCTTGCATCGCTTCGTCCCGATCACCGTAAGGTCATCGTCGAGACCTACTACCGGGGCTGCTCGGTCGCCGAGGCGGCGGCCACCCTCGGGATACCGGCGGGAACCGTGAAGTCCAGAACCTACTACGCACTGAAGGCGCTCAAGCTCGCCCTGGCCGAACGGGGGCTTGACTCATGACTGAGACCTGGGACTGCCAGGAGGCACGGGTCGCGCTCGGCGTCTACGTGCTTGGCGCCATCGACCCGGCCGAGCGTGCACGCGTCGACGCCCACCTGACCACCTGCGAGGAATGCCGGGCCGAGCTGGCTGAGTTCGCCGGCTTGCCAGGGCTGCTTGCCCTGGTCCCCGCCGGTGAGGCGATCGCCCTGGCCGAGGGGCTGTCGTCCGACGACCTGTTCTCCGGCGGTGACTTCCCCGGCGGTGACTTCCCCGCCGACGTGTTCACCGTGCCTGCCGACCTTGCCGGGCCAGGCCCGCTCCCCGGCCCGCTCGCGGCGCTGCCGCCGCTAGCTCAGCGGGCCGCGGCCGGCGACCAGAAGCTCGCCGAGGTCCATGACCTGTCCGCCGCGCGCCGGGGCCGCCAGCGGGTGGCCTGGGCCGGCGTGGCCGCTGCCGTCGTCCTGATCGGCGCGGCCTTCTTCGGCGGCACGAAGCTGGCCGGTCCTGGTGCCACCCCGGCGAGCTCGGCCGCGCAGCACCCGAACGGGTCGCCCACCGGCCCGTGGGTCACCGTCCATGGCAGCAACGGCGCGGACTCAGCTACCGTCGCCTACCAGACCATGGGCTGGGGCATTGCGATGAACGCGCTGGTAACGGGAATCCCGGTACACACCCGCTGCCAGATGTGGGTCGTTGAGAACGACGGCACCCGCGTGCAGGTGGGAGGCTGGCAAACCGATGCCGCGGAGGGTACCGTCTGGTATCCCGCGTCTACCTCGGTGCCCGCGTCCAGCATCAGGAACTTCGTGATCACGATCGCGGGCGGCGCGCCGATCACCGTTACGCCCGCGTGATCTCCTGGCCGAGGGCCTGAGCGCTGACGCGGTAACGCTGCCGGGAATAGGCGCGGCGGACCGCACGCTGAGGGGAACATGATGGGTGGGTGGACCGTCCTGGTGGCGGTGCTCGTGGCCGCGGCGACCGTCGGCCTCGTGCTGCGCTGGCGCCAGGGCAAGTTCAAGGGCTCCACTCTCGTGCTGACGGCTGAAGACCTGGGTGCCCCGCTCGGCGAGCGGGCGACCCTGGTGCAGTTTTCCACCGAGTTCTGCGCCAACTGCCCGCCGACCTGGCGCCTGCTCGGGCAGGTGGCCGCCGAGCACCAGGGGGTAACGCTGGTCGAGGTGGATGCCGCGGCGCGGCTCGACCTGGCCAGGCGGCTGAACGTCTACGCCACCCCCACGGTCCTCGTGCTCGGCCCGGATGGCGCGGTCACAAGCAGGGCCAGTGGTCAGCCGCGCAAGTCCGACGTCCTGGCGGCGGTCAGCGGCGTTCTCGGCCCCGGCGTCCTGGGGGCGGGGGCCTGATGGTGACCGACCCGATAGTGACAGTTGGGCGTCAGGCTAATAGCATCGGGTTTGTGCAGTCCCTAACAGCGCAGATGCTGACCAAGCGCCGCGCTGTCGACTTTTGCCGGGTGGCGACCGCGATCTGTATGCGGTCGGCCCTGCCCCGTCGCTGACGGAGAGGCGCGTCTCTCCTGCGGGCAGGCCGAGCCTGAGATTAACTCACCTGCAGCTTGGGAGCACCATGAAAATCGATCCGCGGGGTCCACGCTTTGGTGCGGCCATCACGACAGTCGTGGTCGCGATCGTGGTAGTCACGGGCAGCGGCTGGCTGCTGCTCGCCCAGACGCTGGTGTTCGCCATCGGGGCGATAGCGGGACTTCGCTATGCACCCTACGGAATCGTCTACAAGGCCCTGATCCGGCCGCGGCTCAGCCCGCCGGTCGAGTTTGAGGCCGAGGCTCCGCCCAGGTTTGCCCAGGGGACCGGCATGGTGATGGCGGCCGTCGGGACGATCGGCTACCTCGCCGTATCGCCCATCGTCGGGGCCGTCTTCGCCGGGCTTACGCTGGCGGCCGCGTTCCTGAACGCGGCCTTCGACCTCTGCCTGGGCTGCCAGATGTACCTTCTCATCCAACGAATCAGGCCGGCCGCCTGACGTCGGTCGTACCCCAAGGAGGGTTTCAACCATGAGCCGCTCAGACGTCCTAGTCGACGCTGACTGGGTCGAGTCCAAGATCGGTGAGCCAGGCGTGGTCATCGTCGAGGTGGACGAGGACACCAGCGCCTACGACAAGGGGCACATCCCGTCGGCCATCAAGATCGACTGGAAGAAGGACCTGCAGGACCCGGTCCGCCGTGACTTCGTCGACAAGGCTGGCTTCGAGGCGCTGCTGTCCGAGCGTGGCATCGCCAACGACGACACCGTGGTGCTGTACGGCGGTAACAACAACTGGTTCGCGTCCTACGCGTACTGGTACTTCAAGCTGTACGGGCACGACAAGGTGCTGCTGCTCGACGGCGGCCGTAAGAAGTGGGAGCTTGACTCGCGCGAGCTGGCCACCGAGGTGCCCAGCCGTCCCGCCACTACCTACACCGCGTCCGAGCAGGACGCCGCCATCCGCGCGCTGCGCGACGAGGTGGTCGGCTCCATCGGGGCCAAGAACCTGGTCGACGTCCGCTCGCCCGACGAGTTCACCGGCCGGCTGCTAGCCCCGGCCCACCTGCCGCAGGAGCAGGCGCAGCGCGCCGGGCACGTCCCGACCGCCCGCAACATCCCGTGGTCGAAGGCCGCGAACGAGGATGGCACCTTCAAGTCCGACGACGAGCTCAAGGACCTGTACGGCGAGGCTGGGGTGGACTTCAGCAAGGACACCATCGCCTACTGCCGGATCGGCGAGCGCTCGGCGCACACGTGGTTCGTCTTGCACGAGATCCTCGGGCAGGCGAACGTCAAGAACTACGACGGTTCTTGGACCGAGTACGGCTCGCTGGTTGGCGTGCCGATCGAGTTGGGAGAGGCACGTTGAGCAGCGACCTGAGCGGCTGCGGAGCACCAGCGGGCGGGGTCACCGTCACCGCGGACGCCGCGGGCAAGGAGGCCATCGTCGAGGGGCGCGTCACCGTGGGTGGCGTCCCGGCCAGCACGGGATACGCGCGGCTGCGCGGCAGCGGCGACGAGTTCGTCGCTGAGGTGCCGCTGGGCGAGGACGGCGGCTTCCGCTTCTTCGCCGCGCCTGGCGACTGGACGCTGGTCGTCCTGGCGCCCGGCGGGGTGCGCGAGGAGCGCCAGGTCCCGGCGGCCATCGGCTCGGTGACCAAGGTCGAGGTGGCCGTCTAGCGGCCAAAGGCCTCATATGCGGCGGGCGCCGGTGGTCTCCACCGGC
>Ga0335072_10001653_pt1 | contig 35841 bp, 34 predicted proteins | sample Lox_Sample_21_FD_206725 | JGI IMG/M metagenome (GOLD analysis project Ga0335072, IMG submission 206725) | Soil microbial communities from Loxahatchee National Wildlife Refuge, Florida, United States - Lox_Sample_2.1 | ecosystem: Environmental > Terrestrial > Soil > Wetlands | place: USA... | reverse complement strand
CCCCGGTAATTACCACTGTCTGCGTCATGGGACTTCCCGTCTCTCGCGCTCCAACGCGCGAGCGACGCGTCGGCTACAGACCCTCCATCTGCCCGTCGCGCACTGCCTAAACGCACGATTCCGAGCCGGGAACGTGTTCGCCGTGGCCAGTCACTGCGCAACCCGCGCGGCCGCCAGAGCGGCTCGTGCCGATGTTTGAGTCGTCAGGCCCGGGACAGCGTGGCTGGCAACACATGCGGAGTCCACCAGCAGCTGCCCGGCATTTGCGGGGACAAAAGATTTAGGGGCCGATATGGGTCAGATCGCATCCGAGACACTCATCGAACGCCTCGCCGACTGGGGCGTCGACACAGTTTTCGGGCTCCCCGGCGACGGCATCAACGGCCTGATGGAGGGCCTGCGCCGGCACCAGGACCGGGTCCGGTTCGTCCTCGTGCATCACGAGGAAGCGGCCGCGTTCATGGCGACGGCTTATGCCAAGGCCACCGGCAAAGTCGGCGTGTGCCTGGCGACTTCGGGCCCGGGCGGCATCCACCTCCTGAACGGCCTCTATGACGCCAAGCTCGACCACATGCCGGTGCTGGCAATCACCGGCATGCAGATGACGTCCGTCCTTGGCACCGGTTACCAGCAAGAGGTCAACCTAGACAAGCTTTATGCCGACGTAGCCGAGTACGACCAGATGATTTACAACCCCGCCCAGTTGCCGAGCGTCGTGGACAACGCCATCCGGGTTGCCTACGCGCGTAGCGGGGTTTCGCATCTGACCATCCCGAACGACATTCAGGTCGCGGTTGCCGACGCTGATCCCTGGCAGCACGTCGCGCCAGCACGCCCGCCCAAGACCGCGCCGATCATGCTCGGGGCTTCGGGACGGCCAGCCGAGGCTGACGTTCACCGTCTGGCCGAACTGCTCAATAGCGGCGAGAAGATAGCGCTTCTCGTCGGCGCGGGAGCGCTGCACGCCCGGGCCGAAGTGACCGCCGTTGCTGAGGCGCTGGGCGCTCCGATCGTCAAGACGCTCCCCGGCAAAGCCGTCGTTCCGGACGACTCGCCACTCACGACTGGCGGCATCGGGCTGCTCGGCACCCGGCCGTCCGAGGATCTGATGGAGGAGATCGACACGCTCCTCATGGTCGGCACCAACTTCCCTTACACCGCGCACTTGCCCGCAGCGGGAAAGGTCAGGATCGGTCAGATCGACGCGGATCCGGTTCGGGCAGGGGGCCGTATGCCCACTGAAGTTCCGGTCGTGGCGGACAGCAGGCAGGCGCTATCCGAACTTTTGCCGCTACTGAGGAGGCGCACCGACACCGCGTTCCTGGACAAGTACCAGAAAGAGATGTCCAAGTGGCGGACAACCATGGCGGCTCTGCAGAACGGCGATCGCGACCCGATCGCGCCGCAGTACGTCGTCTCCTTGCTCGACGAGCTGGCGTCGGACGACGCGGTGCTGACGTGTGACAGCGGAACGATCGCAACCTGGGCGGCCAGGCACTGGCACATCCGCGGCGACAGGCAGTTCTACCTGTCCGGCAACCTCGCGACGATGGCGCCGGGCCTGCCGTACGCCATCGGAATCCAGCACGCCTTCCCTGGGCGGCAGGTCATCGGTTACGTGGGCGACGGCGGATTCGCCATGCTGATGGCCGAGTTCGTGACCGCAGTGAAGCATCAGCTGCCAGTCAAGATCGTCATCAACAACAACAACTCCCTCGGCCAGATTCTGTGGGAGCAGATGGTTCTGGGCTATCCGGAGCACGGCGTGCGTCAGCCGGAGCCGTTCGTTGACTACGCCGCTTTCGCCACTGCCAACGGCGCTCTGGGCATCAAGGTCGAGACGCCGGGCGAGGTCCGGCCTGCTATCCAGCAGGCGCTCGCCGACAAGCGCCCGGCGCTGGTCGACGTCAACGTGAATCCGGACGAGCCTCCGCTGCCCGGCAAGGTCGACTACCAGCAGGCGAAGAAGTTCGCCGAGGCGTTCCTGCGCGGTCAGCCCCGCAAGGCCACGATCGCCGCCACTCTCTTCCAGGACAAGATCGAACAGCTCAAGTCCTGACAGCCCGGCTGGTGCCGACAATCACGATGCGCCGACCGTGAAGGAGCCCGGAGCATGACCATGCCGCCGCCCGATGTAGCGAATCACCCGCAGGCGCCGAGCCGAGAACTTGAGACCGACCTCCGCGAGCACATGGACGGTGAGGTCCGGTTTGACGCCGGCTCCAGAGCGGCCTACTCGACCGATGCATCGAACTTCCGGCAGGTGCCGATCGGCGTGGTGATCCCGCGCTCGCCAGACGCGGCAGTGCAGGCAGTAGCCGTCTGCCGCGCGCACGGGGTCCCGCTAGTGTCCCGCGGCGGTGGCACGAGCCTCGCCGGGCAGTGCACCAACACGGCCGTGGTGATCGACTGGTCCAAGTACTGCAACCAGGTCGAGTCGGTCGACACCGCGTCGCGGACGTGCGTCGTGCAGCCCGGCATCGTCCTGGACATGCTCAACAAGGAGCTGGCGCCAACCGGTCTGCGCTTCGGCCCGGAGCCCGCGACCCACATGAACTGCACGCTCGGCGGCATGATCGGCAACAATTCGTGCGGCGCCACAGCGCAGCGGACCGGCAAGGTCGTCGACAATGTCGCCGCGCTGGAAGTGCTGCTGTATGACGGCACCAGGTTCTGGTGCGGGCCGGCAACTGACGACGAATATGCCGAGATCGAGCGCCGCGGTGATCGACGAGCCGAAATCTACCGCCGTGTCAGGAAACTTGGCGCGGACAACGCAACCCGGATCCGCGAGCGCTATCCCGACATCCCGCGCCGGGTCTCCGGCTACAACCTGGATTCTCTGCTTCCCGAGCACGGTTTCGACATTGCCGGGCTCCTCGTCGGAAGCGAATCCACGCTCGTGACCGTGCTACGAGCCAGGCTGAAGCTCATACCGGTTTTGGCTAAGCGCAGCCTGGTCGTCCTCGGCTACCCCAGCATTGAGAAGGCGGCAGACGCGATACCGGCCATTCTCCCGCACAAGCCCATTGCACTCGAGGGGCTCGACGACCGCTTGCTTCACGATCAGCAGGTGAAACGACTGAACTCGAAGGCGCGTCAGGGGCTGCCGCGGGGTTCGGCTTACCTCATGGTCCAGTTCGGTGCTGACACCGAAGAGGAAACCGATCAGGCGGGCAAGAAGCTCCTCAACGCGCTCCACGACTCCGAGCACGACCCGGCCGTGAAATTCATGGACGAGCCCGGCCTCGAGGACGAACTCTGGCAGGCCCGGGAGGCAGGCCTGGGCGCTACCGCCCACATACCGGGACAGCCCGACACTTTCGAGGGCTGGGAAGATTCGGCGGTCGCTCCTGAGAAGCTTGGCGGTTACCTGCGCGAACTGAACAAGCTCTACGAGGAATTCGGCTACGCCAGCGATCTGATGCCCAGCTTGTATGGCCACTTCGGCCAGGGCTGCGTTCACACCCGGATTCCGTTCGACCTCTACAGCGCAGCGGGCGTGGCCAGGTACCGGCAGTTCATGGAGCGGGCGGCCGACCTGGTTGTTGCCTGCGGTGGCTCGCTGTCTGGTGAGCACGGTGACGGCCAGTCTCGCGGAGAGCTGCTGACCAAGATGTTCGGCGCTGAGCTCGTCCAGGCGTTCGGTGAGCTCAAGGCAATATTCGACCCTGACGACAAGATGAATCCGGGAAAGGTCGTGCACCCGGCGCCGCTCGACGTCCACCTCCGCCTTGGCGCTTCGTGGCAGCCGGCGACGCCTCAGGATCTCTACTTCCGCTATCCGGACGATGGCGGGTCGTTCACGCAGGCCGCCAACCGCTGCGTTGGGGTGGGCAAGTGCCGGCAGCACGAACATCCGGGCGGTGCCGTGATGTGCCCGTCCTACCAGGCGACCATGGACGAGGAGCATTCCACCCGCGGACGTGCGAGGCTCCTGTTCGAAATGCTGAACGGCCACGGCGACTCACCCGTCGCCGACGGCTGGCGCTCGACGGCAGTCCGCGATGCGCTGGACCTGTGCCTGGCCTGCAAGGGCTGCAAGAAAGACTGCCCGGCTAACGTGGACATGGCGACTTACAAGGCAGAGTTCCTCGCTCATCACTGGCAGGGCCGCCAATGGCAGCGACCGCGAGCTGACTTCTCGCTCGGATGGCTCCCGGATATGGCACGGCTCGTCGCAGCAACCGGAACAAGCCGGCTCGCCAACGCCGTGATGGGCACTCCTGGCTTGCATCGCGCCGCTGCCTGGGCTGGAGGCGTCGAGGACCGGGAGTTCCCCCAGTTCGCCCCGCAGGATCTCCAGCGCTGGTTCGCAGCCCGCCAGCGGCCCGCGCTGCCTGGCTACGGCCGCCGCGGCAGTGTGGTGCTGTGGCCAGACACCTTCACCAATTACTTTCATCCGCGCGCGGGCCAGGCTGCCGTCCAGGTACTCGAGGACGCCGGCTGGCAGGTCATCATGCCTGCTCAGCGCATGTGCTGCGGACTGACCTGGATATCGACTGGCCAGCTCGCCACTGCTAAGCGCAAGCTGCGCCGGACAGTGCAGCAGCTCGCCTGGCATGTGCGAGCCGGCGGCTATGTGGTCGGTCTGGAGCCTAGCTGTACCTCAGTGTTCCGCTCTGACGCTCCAGAGCTGTTTCCCGACGATCAGGACGTGGCGCGGCTCCGCGACCATGTGGTGACTCTCGCTGAGTTGCTGACCGAGCACACACCCGGATGGGAGCCACCAGCACTGCCACGCCAGGTCCTGAGCCAGGTGCACTGCCACCAGCACGCGGTCCTGGGCTGGGATGCCGACGCCCAGCTCCTGAACCAGGCCGGCGCGCACGTCGAGCGACTGGACTCCGGCTGCTGCGGGCTTGCCGGGAACTTCGGCTTCGAGCGCGGCCACTACGACGTGAGCGTGGCCTGTGCGGAGCATGTCCTGCTCCCCCGGCTGCGCGAAGCACCACCTGAGGCAATTGTCCTCGCCGACGGGTTCAGTTGCCGTACGCAGATACACCAGCTGAACAGCGCAGGCCGGGAGGCAATGCACCTCGCCGAGCTGCTCGCCGCCGGGACCGGCCTGGCCGATCGCTATCCAGAACGCTCACTTCACTAGGCCCGGCCCGTTTGAGATCGGCTCGCTGGGTAGGGCTGAACCTTTCCGAGCGCAGCAGCCGAGCAGGACGGAGGGACGGTTATGTCCAGCGTCTTCGACATTCTCCGCGCTGACCACCGCGAGCTGGAGCAGATGCTCGCCGGCCTGGAGGTCCCGGCCCAGGCCAACCGCGCCGCACCGATACGACCCGAGGCACGCAAGCAGCTCACCGAGAAACTCATCATCGAATCTTCCAAGCACGAAGCGGCCGAAGAAGAATATTTCTGGCCCGCGGTGCGAGATCGCGTTGCGCACGGCGACCGGCTCGCCGACCACGCTATCGATCAGGAGACCAAGGCGAAGCAGGTGCTCGCCCGGCTCGAAAGCCTCTCTCCCGGCCAAGCCGAATACGAGGAGCTGCTGTCGGCGTACATCCCGGCAGCCCGCGAGCACATCGGCTACGAGGAGGACGTCGCCTGGCCAGCGCTGCAGGAGGTGCTCACCGCCGCGGAGGCGGAAAGTCTCGGCAAGGACATCGCCATTGCCAAGGAGATCGCGCCCACTCGTCCGCATCCGCACATCCCGCCAGAGCCCGCCGTGCTCAAGACCGCGGGTCCCGCGGTCGCGGCCGCCGACAAAGTGCGTGACGAGCTGTCTGGCCGCGGCGACAGCTAGAACACCAGTAACCACGACAAATCCTGAAACGCCCGCTTGCGTGCCAGCTACTTGAGGCGGCGGATTAACGCGGGCTTATGTCGCTGGCGGGCTTATGTCGCTGGTCAGTACCGCAGTCGTGATCGCAGGCCGGTACCGGCTGGACCATCAGCTCGCCAGCGACGACACCGCCGAGGTCTGGCAGGGAGCCGACGTTGAGCTTGCCTGTCCGGTCGCTGTCAAGTTGCTGCGGCCGGACGCTGGCGACGCAGATTTGGTTGGCCAGTTCCGGGTCGCCGCGCGCCGGGCCGGACCATCGACGTCGTCGCTCAGGTTGCCGCTGCGCTGCACGTTTTGCACCAGACCGGGCTCGCGCATGGCGACGTCAGGCCGGGAAAGATCTTGCACAGGCGCGACGGCGCTCCTCGGCTCTCCGGGTTCAGCGGTGCACGCCAGCCCGAGCCCGTCGCCATCCGGCAGCCCGCCAACGTCCGGAAGCCCGCCGCCATCCGACGGCGCCGCGCCAGCCGACTGACCCAGCGCTGAATAGGTCCATGCGAGCCGGGCAGGTGTCGAATACCGAGAAGGCGGAGGTAATCACGATGGGGCTACTCGACAAGGTACGGAACAGGTTCATGATGAGCCGGGGCCGGACCAAGCAAGAAACCGGCCGGGTGACGCGAAACCGCTCAATGCAAGCAAAAGGGATGACTGAGCGGGTTAGCGGGGCCGCGCGCCAGGTGGCTGAGCAAGCAAAGGACGCCGGTCGTAACATCCGCGAGGCGGCCAGGCACTAAGCACGGCGCCATCGCTCGTCAGGTAGCCAACAGGTCCGGACTGAGCGACGCGACTAACCGATGTGCGCGGGATGGCGAGCAAGGCATCCTGATCGTCATCTCGCGCCCTACGCCGGTACCCGCTCGAGCTCGCGTCGCCGCCGCGCGGCAATGCGCCGGCGCTCGTCCTCGCTGGTGCCACCCCAGACGCCGTACGCCTGATGACTGTCGATGGCGTAGTCAAGGCATCCCTGGCGGATTGGGCAGCGCGCGCATACGGCCTTAGCCCTGGCGACGTGGGCCTCCCCGGCTCCGGTGCTGCTTATCGGGAAGAACAGCTCAGGGTCCGCTGTCCGGCACGCAGCCATATTCCACCAACTGCTGGCCGAATTCGTTGCCACGGTCACACCTCCTCGGCAGAGGTAACGAGCTACCCGAGGCCGGCCATTTACACCTAACGAAGCCAGCCAATTCGCGACGTAGCGGCTCTCACGATTGGGCGATGGGCCACAACCTGCGCGGCCCTGGCCGCGGGATCACTCAACCTCGCCGGTAGGCCTCGGCGGCCCCAGCGCGCAGCGTCATGCCCAGCCCCGGCTGATCTGAGTCTAGTGTCATGCCACCTCCCTGCGGGCTGAGCGTTCCGTCGAACAGCATCTGCTCGATGCGCTGGTGGTCGTGGAAGTACTCGACATGCCGCAGGTTCGGCACGCAGGCACCCACGCGCGCATGCAGGTTCGGCGCGCAGTGGCCCGATATCTGTGTTCCTGAGGCCGCCGCCAGGGCCGCGGCCTGCAAGAACCCCGTGACGCCGCCGCATCGGGTCACGTCAGCCTGGAGGCAGTCAACCGCCTGAGCGGTAAGCAGCCGCGCCGAATCGGCGAGAGTCCAGCTGTACTCCCCGGCAGCCACATCCGGCAGCACCTGGCGGCGGATCGCCGCCAGCCCGGCAGTGTCCTGCGAGGACACTGGCTCCTCGAACCATGTGACGTCATAGTCCGCCAGAGCCGCTCCTACCCGGACGGCCTGTGCGGTCGTATACGCGCCATTGGCGTCAACGTATAGCTCGGCTTCGCCGCCGATGACATCCCGGGCCAGCGCCACCCGTTCCAGATCGCGGTCCTGCCGGCTGCCCCACGACTCGCCAATCTTGATCTTGGCTCGAGGGATGCCGAGGTCATCTACCCAGCCGCTTAGCTGCTCGCGCAGCCGCTTGTCGTCGTAGCTCGTGAAGCCGCCGCTGCCATACACCGGCACCTCGGTGCGAGCCCGGCCGATAAGCGCCGCCACCGGCACATTCAGGAGCCTGGCTTTCAGGTCCCACAGCGCAATGTCGACAGCCGAGATCGCGGTCGCGGCGATGCCCTCGCGACCGACATTGCGCACGGCACGGCACATGGCCTCGTAGCAACCCGCGACATCCATGGCCTCTCGGCCCTCGACAACCCCCGCAAGCATCCCGGTGACCAACGAATGCGCGGCCGGGCTGGCATAGCTCCAGCCAAGCCCGGCCTGACCACCCGCCACCGCGCGGACCACTACCATCGCCGTCTCGTCCCAGGCCAGCGTGCCGTCAGCCTCCGGCTCGTCCGTGGGGATCACATAGCTGGCGGCCTCAATCGAGGTCACCGGGCATTCATTGGCCACTTCCGCCTCCTATTGCAGCCATGGCTTCCTGCTACCCGACCGCCCGGCTTTAATCGTTGGCTGCGGTTAACGAGCTAACCCGCGGGTAGCGTCCTGGTCCCGAGACAACCGGATGCACAATTTGCGGCCATGACGATCGGGAGCCCGACCGCAGAGGAAGAGGACATGAAACGGCAAACTCCGGTCGCCTCGCGACAAGACGACTCAGATCCGGAAGCTGGCAGCGTGCACGCCTGGCGCGTCGCCCAGCTGATCCGCCTCGGCCTGGCCCGGCAAGTCGCCGAAGCAGTCGCCGACAGAGTCGACTGGCATGAAGTGGCAAAGCTGGTGCGGCTTGGATGCCCTGCAGCGCTTGCTGTGTCTATCATTCACTGACGTTCAGTTGCCGCCGTGGTGATCAGATGAATCCGGTCGAGAAGGCGCTACGGCAGGCGGATGCCGCACAACAGCATCACACTCCGACCGCGTTCCTCTTTGGCGTCATCAAGAAATTCGGCGACGACAACGGCGGCGCGCTAGTTTCGAACCTCGCGTACACGGGGTTTGTAACGGTGTTCCCGCTGCTGCTGATCCTCGTCACCGTGCTGGTCAACATCGCGGCACGCGATCCATCGCTTCGCGGTCAGGTCATCCACGCGGCGACGATGCAGTTTCCTCTCATCGGCAGGCAGCTGGCCAGCAACATTCATGGGCTGAAGCGGGCGACCACAGCCAGTCTCGTCGTCGGCTTGCTGCTTCTGGTCTGGGGCGTGACAAAGCTGGCGCAGGCCGGGCTCTTCGCAATGGAGCAAGTCTGGAACCTGCCCGGCCCGTCCCGGGCGGCATACTTCCCGCGGCTTGGCCGCAGCGTGGTGTTTCTCGCGATCCTTGCTCTGGGCGTTATCACCAGCACGCTTCTGGCGAGCCTCATCACCTACGGCCAGCATGCGTTCGTCGTCCGCGTGCTGGCGCAGTGCCTTGCCGCGCTCGCCAATATCGGCCTGTACTACCTGGGTTTCCGGGCACTGACCCCTCGGGCTGTCCGCTCGCGCCAGTTGGTTCCAGGCGCGGCTGCGGGCGGCTTGTTCTGGACTGTGCTGCAGGCCTTCGGGGCTTATCTGGTGCATCACGATCTGCGCAGCGATTCGGTTTACGGCATATTCGCCTCCGTGCTCGGCCTGGTGGCGTGGATCTACGTCGCCGCGGAGGCTGCGATCTACGCCGCCGAGATCAACGTTGTGCTGGCGCACAAGCTCTGGCCGCGCGCGATGGTGCAGCCACCTCTGACTGAGGCCGACCGTGCAGCGATGGCACGGCAGGCCCTGCAGAACCAGCGCCGGCCAGAGCAGCAGGTCGAGGTGACCTTCAGCGACCGCCCGGAAGGGCCAAACATTCCGGCCCGAACCTCGGTCAGGCCCGAGGAAGCGCCCCCGCCGGTCACCGGCAAGCCGGCTCCGGAGCCGCGTTCGCAGTCTCCGGGCTAGCCCGCCGTCACGCCCGCGCCGACCGTCCGACCCACCAGATAGCGTCGGCAGCATGGACTGGAAAATCGAGCTCGTGGCAATTCCCGTCAGCGACGTCGACCGCGCCAAGGCGTTCTACGTCGACCAGGTCGGCTTCAACGCCGACCACGACCACCAGGTCAGCGACACTCTGCGCTTCGTGCAGCTAACACCGCCCGGATCAGCGTGCTCCATCGTCATGGGTACCGGCATCACCGAAATGGCACCCGGCTCGCAGCGCGGCGTGCAGGTGGTAGTCGCCGACGTGGCCGCGGCCCGCGACTCGCTCATTGCTCATGGCGTCCAAGCCAGCGACATCGACTTCCAGCCTTGGGGCTCGTTCGTTACTTTCGCCGACCCGGACGGGAACACCTGGGCGCTGCAGCAACTGCCGCCCCTAGATCGTTGACCGGGTAATCGAGCCGGGAAGGCGCATTCGTTTCGGTGTGGCCCTGCGGGTAGTACGTCGCTCATGACGACCAAGCCGGAAACGACGGCAGCGACGCACAACGATCCTGCCGCGTCCGCGGGCGCACACGAGAAAGCGCTCGAGGAGATTGAAGAGAGCGCGCGCGTGGCCGGCCGGCGGGTGAGCCGCTCATGGCTCCTCCGCTTGGCAGCAGTGGCTGCCGGCCTTATCGCCGCCGGTCTGGCGAGACGCCTGAGGGCTGCGCATCGCGCGAGTGTGCGCTGACAGCCGCCCACCGGAAAGCCATCGCAACGACGGCCGGGCACTTCTGGCTGGCCGCGCAGTGCAGGCTGACGGCGATGCCCTCCTCTCCGGTGCCGCCGCCGTCGTTGCCCGGCCGCCCGCCGCTGACATCAGGCACTGCCGCCGGGCCAATCCGGCTTACCCGTCCTAAGCGCCGGCTCGCCGGTCTCCGGGTCCACTCCGGCATGCGCCGCGTGCCACTCCCGGCCCGCGCGACTGCCGACATCGAACCCTCGGCTCGGCGCACCAGCGGCGATCTTCTCCGCAGACCGGTCAGTTGCCCTTGTGTAGGCCTGCATCTCGGCAGGGTCGTGCTGCGGCCGCATGTGGCGGTGGGTGAGCCAGTACGGGATGCCAACGGCCAGGACGACGATCAGCAGGCCAAGAAGCACTGCTCCGACAGTGCCAATCATGATTACTTGTCCTCCTTCGTTGGGTTCGCCGCCTTTCCAGGACGGCATCGCAGGACTCCCCAGGCACTTCGGCGGCAAACATTCCGCGTCCGTCGTCGGCTGGCCGCCGTAACGTGGCTCATGCCGCCCGCCGCCGCGAAGGTTTGACTGGGGTGTCCTGGGCACCAACCGGCGAATGGAGCGAATTGGCAATGGACCGGAGGTGCGCGCCAGCGAATCCCGGTCGACGCGCCGTACGGTGCTGACCGCCGGCGCCGCGAACTTGTTCGTGGCTCTGGTCAAGCTGGCCGCCGGCATCCTGGTCGGGTCCAGCGCAATGCTGGCCGAGGCCGCCCACTCGGTGGCTGACACGCTCAACCAGGCGTTCTTGCTGGCCTCAGTCCACCAGGCCGACCGGCCAGCCGACAGTGACCACCCGTTCGGATATGGCCAGGAGCGGTACTTCTGGTCGCTGCTCGCTGCGTTCGGGATCTTCATCGCCGGCGCTGGCTTCTCAGTCTTTGAGGGAGCCATGGCGCTGCACCGCACTGCGAGCAGCCGGGAGATTCTCTTTGCTTACCTGGCACTCGCCGTCGCGGCAGTCGCCGAGGGTGTCTCGCTCGCGCGCGCTACCTGGCAGACCCGCCAACAGGCGCGGCGGCGACGGGTCGGCCTGCTGCAGCACATCCGTTCCACCCCGGACACGACAGTGAAAGCGGCGCTCTTCGAAGACACGGTCGCGATCGCTGGCCTGCTGCTTGCCTTCGCGGGATTGCTGCTGCGGCAACTGACCGGATCGGAGATCTACGATGCGGCCGCGTCAATCGCGATCGGCATTTTGCTGGCCGCGGCGGCGATCCGGCTTGGCGCGGACAACCGGGAACTGCTGATCGGCAAGGCGGCCGATCCAGGCCAGCTGGCGGTGATCCGATCACAGATAGAAGCCGCGCGGGGCGTCACTGCCGTGCTGGACCTTCTGACGATGCATCTCGGCCCGGATCACCTGATCATCGCCGCCAAGGTGGCGTTCGACGACAACCTCAGCGCCGACACGGCCGAGGACATAGCGGACTCGATCGATGCCTGCCTCTCCGCTCAACTCCCGGTCATCCCACACGTGTTCCTCGACCCCACCCAGCTACCCGCGGACGCCGCTGCAGCGCCGACCCGACCATGAATGGCATCGGTTCCAGGTCGCCGTGGATACGCTGCTCGGCCGGCCGAACCCGCTCGGGCCGCCCCCCTCACCTGATCGCCAGCGCGAGCGCGCCTCCGATGCACGCGAGGCCGAACACGATCCACGTCACGTAGTCGTTGATGACACCGCTCTGCAGGCCGCGCATGACTCCGGCGGCAAGGCCGGCGCGCGGCTCAAGGCGGCGCCGCAGCACGGGCATGCGCCGCCAGTAAAGCGCGACGAGAGCGAGGGCGATGGAGAGCGCAACGGAGCCGAAGCCGGTCAGCAGACTCGACAGCGTGACGGCAGTCGGCTCCGGCGGGGCTATCGTCACAGGGTGCGCGATCTGGAGTCCGTGCAGCACAGTGGCGTTGTATCCGGACTCGTCCTGGAACCGGACGGCGGCGGCCTCGACCGCGCGGCCTAGACCGGGGATGAACCCGACGGCCAGGCTGCCCAGCGCCAGCACGGCTGCGGGCACCACCATGGACAGCGGGGCATGGCCGCGCCCGGCCGCCGTCTCACCGGTCTCCTCGTTCGCTTGCGCAGCCACCGCCGGGTCCTCGCCCGGCGGATCCCCGAAGCCGTAGAACACGCCGCCTGCGACCCGGAGCACGGCGCCTCCGACAAGAACAGCGGCGACGATGAAGACAATCGTGATCCACGGCCGGCCAAGGGCGTCGCCGCTGTCCTCGATCCATCCCTTACCGAGCCAGGTGGCGAACGCCGGCATATCAGCCAGGCCGATAGCGGCCAACGTGAAGATCAGGCCGGTAACGCGTAGTTGCCGTCCGCGGCCGTGCAGCCGTGACTCGTTGACCGAGCCGAGCCGGTGCAGGATGATTCCGACGCAGAGGAACAGCGCGGCTTTCACCAGTGCATGCCCCACGACGTACACGACGGCGCCGGCGAGCCCGAGCGGGGTGAGCAGAGCGATGCCGGTCAGGAAAAGGCCGGAGTGGCTGATTGTCGAGAATGCGAGCAGGCGCTTGATGTGCCGTTCGCGGAAGCAGAACAGTGCGCCGACAACCGCGGTCACCAGGCCCAGGACCTCCAGGACCGACGTGATCGCGGCCCGGTGGCCCAGCGCGTCGCCGAACATCGACCAGTAGACCCTGGCGATGCCGTAGAGCCCTAGTTCCACCATCACGCCCGAGAAAAGCACGCAAACGGGCGTCGGCGCGACCGCGTGCGCGTCAGCAAGCCAGAACTGAAAGGGCACGATCGCGCTTTTGATCAGCAGCCCTGAGATGATGAGGACGAAAGCCACGACGACCAGTCCGTCTGGCCGGTGCCGAGACAGCGCGGCGCCGATTTGGGCCATGTTCAGCGCGCCGGTCCGGCCGTAGACGACGGCGATCCCCGACAGCATCAGGTACGCGCCGATGCTGTTAGTGATCGCGAAGTTCAGCGCGCCCTGCAGCGGGCCGCGCTCCTCCGGGCGGTAAGCAGTCAGTGCATATGCCGATACACCCATCAGTTCGAACCACACGAACAGATCGAAGACGTCGCCGGTCAGGCAGAAACCAACCATGCCCGCCAGGAAAGTCAGCATCAGCGAGTGGAAGTAGGTTGACACTTCGTCGAAGTATCGCCACGAGAAGATCATCGACGACAGCACCAGGACCGCGGCAATGCAGGCGAGCCCGGTGCTCAGCGAGCCCGCGGCAAAGTCAATGCCGATGACGATGTCGTGGTGCGGCCGGAAGCCCGCCAACCAGTAGACCTCGTCGCCGTGGGCGACCTTCGTCATCAGGACGGCCAGCATCGCCACGACAGCGGCGCATGTCGCAATGCCGATGCCATCGAGGAGTCGCCGTCGCGGCCGCAATACCCAGCCGCACATGGCGATAGCAGTCGCGACAAGCAGCGGGACGACGACGCTCAGGACGGGTAGCTGGTCCATCGCTCAGCCCTTGAGCTGGACCAGCTCATGCGGGTCTAGCGTGCCGAAGCGCTTATGCGCCTGAATGGCGAATGCCAGGAGCAAGGCGGTCACTGCCGCCTCCACCACGACGTCGGTCAGCGCCAGAGCCTGCACGACCGGGTCTACGGCCGGCGTGTGCACCGGAATGTCATAGAAGTATGGCGCGACGGCGCCGGTCACGTAGCCGACGCCGAGAATCAGGACGTATGTCGAGGACTGCACGACGATCAGGCAGATGATCTGGTGCACGAGGTGGCGGCTAGTGACTATCCCGTACAAGCCGACCCCGAGGATCCACGCGACCACGAAGAACGGCAGATAGCTCATGAGTTTCTGCCTTCGGCCCGGACCAGCAGCGTCTGTTCGACCAGCTCACCGACGATCAGGATGAAGGCGGCGGCCACCTCGATACCGACGAAGAAGCTGATGAGCGCGATGGTGCCGGAGGAACTCACGGCGCCCGGCACGGTGCCGAGCGGCAGGAAGTTGTACAGGTAGGCGAAGCCGAGAACGACGGCCGCCAGGCCGATAGCCGCGAAACCCGCTGCCCCGACGGCCCCGACTGAGTCGACCAGATCGGCCGGGCTGACCCGCCGGAAGGCAAGGAACTGTCCGGCCAGGTAGATCAGCACAAACGCCGTCGCAAGCACTACCCCGCCCTGGAATCCTCCGGACGGGTCGGTCTGCGCGTGCGAGGCCAGGAACCAGCCGAACAATGCAACCGGGCCCACGAAGACGAGTGACGCCAGCCGGATGGCGTCGGTCGTTCCGGACGGTGCCTCCCCGAAGGCCGCCCGGCTCGGGCCGCCTTGCTGCTCGTCCCGCAGCTGGCGGAGCACGGTCGCTACACCAGTGGCCGCCGCGAAAAGGATGAACTCTTCCCCCACAGTGTCGAATCCCCGGTACTCGAAGTTCACCGCGGACACCACGCCCGTTGCGTTCGTCTGACCGACCGCGATCCGGTTGATGACGAAACCATACGGGCCCGGGTAGCGGCCGAACCCGGGAAGGCGCGTCAATCCCCAGAGGTAGAAGGCCAGGAATCCGGCGATGCCGAGCAGGAACAGCCAGCGCCGCAGAGCGGGCGTCATTTCTCCCGCCGTCGCACTCTGGTCAGCGCGAGTAGAAGCAGAATTGGCAGCGCCACCGCGCCTACTACGAGTTCTGAGAGTGTCACATCCGGCGCCTGGAATGCGAGGAAAAGCACGGCCAGCAACAACCCGTAGGCGCTCAGGGCAACCGTCTGCCGTACCGGGACCCTGGTCAGGGCCACCACCGTTGCCCCGGCAGCGACCAGTATCAGCAGCACGACCTGTAGCGCATCCATCAGCGCAGGCTGAACTGTATAAGGCGTTACGACAGCCAGCCGATAAGCGGCGGCAAGCGCGTCGGCAACACGCGGCGTCATCCGTGGCCGTCGCCACGTGCTGCGCCCGGCTGCGACCGGATTCGCCAGTCGCCGTCCGCTCTGATCTTCGCAGCCCTGATCGTCGCGTGGGATACGACCGGGCCAGCAATCACGACGAAGATCACGGTCAGCCAGGTCTGCGCCGCGACCGCCGTCCAGCCGGACTGGACCAGGATGGCGAGAGCGACCAGCACGGGCGCTACGGTTGCCAGCGGCGTGACGTAATGCAGCTTCTGATAGACATCGGGCATCAGCGCCACGCCGAGGGCGCAGGCAAGCGCAACGACTACCGCCAGGCCGAGCAGCACGTCGACGGCAATCTGGCGCACCATCACAGCCACCGTTCGAAGAACCGGGCGAAAACTAGCCCGCTACCGAGCAGGAGAAGCGCCAGAAGCATGGGCAGCTCGAACTCGGAGCTGCGACGGAAGCCCTCGGGCAGCAGAATCAGGATCAGCAATACCAGCATGCTGATTGCTTCGTACCCGACGACTGCCTCCATGGTCTGGCCGCGCCACACGACGATGAGGCAGGGAACGGCGGCCACCAGCATGCCGATGGCAGCCAGCACGAACGCGCTCAATCGGTTTCCCCCTCGCGCTCAGCAACGAGCTGATGCACCACCATGACATTGCGCTGCCCGTCCAGCCCAAGTGCGAGCCTGTTCGGTGCTAGGGACCTCCCGGCCACGAGAAGAGCGCGACGGGCAGCGCCCTCGTTCGTCTGCGGCCCGAATCGGGCTGGGAGCTCAAGGAACGCGCTTGACGGCGCTTCCCCGTGCACGAGCCTGTGCCACAGGGCTATGAACACAACGCCGGAATCGCGCGCGACATCGACGGGCAGCCGGAGCGCTGCCCCGAGCCATGCTCTCCGGAGCCACGGCCGGGTCGCTGCTTGATGGCCGACCCCCTCCGCGAGCAGCGCAGCCAGCGCAGCCGCGCCTGCTCCCGCTAGCAGCTCATCGGTAGCGACGGAGTCATCTGCGATAATCCACAGCGCCATCAGCAGGGCCCACCAGATCAGCCAGGCTCGGACCCGGCCTGCGACCGCTGCCGCCACCGGTCGCCGCCGTGAGCTGCCCTCGGGCCCCCCGGCTAGCTTTTGCACGTGCGTGTGGCTCCCGGTTCGCGCATGGCGAAAAGCTGCCCTCCACGCGGTTACGCAAACGTGCAGTACCGGTGCAGCGGCAACCCTCAGCGGACGCCGGCTGCTGCTAAAGCGAGGCTGACCTGACCCATCACGTCACGAGCCGGGCGATCGCGGCCTCGATGTTTCCATTCATCAGCACGCCTTGCGAGACCTCGGCGTCCCGAGCGTGCTTAGTACTGCTAAACGCTTGACTGAGGCGCGCTGCCAGCTTGGCCGGAATCGGCGCGGCCGTGCTATTCGCAGAAGCGAAGTCCACGACCAAGCCCTGCTGGGAGGCTAGTGACGACCAGGCAAGCGGGAGCCTGGCAAACCGCTCAGGGGCTAGGGCGCCACCGTGCTCGTCCGGTGTCGCCACGACTACTCGGTCGATGCGCGAACTGATAATGGCCACCGTGCACATAGGGCACGGCTCAAGACTCGCGTACAGCAAAGACTCGATTCCATGCGCGGGCAGTCCTGGAGGGGCTGGCCTGAAGAAGACGGCACCCGTCGCCGAGCCGAGCTGCACCTCCCCCGTCCACGGGCGGGCATGCTGCGCCCGGCCGGTGCGCTGGCTGGCGAGCGCTGACTGGACCGCGCGGATAGCGTTGATTTCAGCGTGACCCAGGGGATCGCGCGACGACAGGACGGCGTTCCGGCCGACGCCGATCAGCTCGGTGTCTTGACCGCGGATCACCAGCGTCGCAGCGATCCCGTAGTCGCCCGCAGCCTGCGCTTGCATCGATGCAGCCAGCGCCGTCGCGAAGTACTCAGTGTCCGAGTAGGGCTCTGCCGAGGCAAGCGCCGTGGCAGCGAAGCCGTCCGTTTCCGGCTCATCGCCGGACTGGTGGCTCTGCGAGTTATCACCTATAGCCAATGTTGCCTCCGCGACCTGTGGCGGGTCTTACTCCCCCATACTTCCCGCGGGGCCGCTGGCGGGGTCGGCAAGCGCCGCTTCGACAGTCGGATAGACGGGGATAAGCTGATCGATCCCGACTAGGGTGATTATGCGAAGAACCGCATTGGCTACGAGCCGGAGCTGGGTACGGGTCACAGCACTCTGGTTGCGGACCTCGGCCTGGTTGTAAGCGTCAATGATTGCCTGCACGCCGGCGGAATCGCAGAACGTTGTGGTGCTCATATCTATGATCAGCACCGAAGGTCCGCGCCTCGCGGCAGCTCGCAGCCGCTGGCTGACCTCATAGGCGTTCGTGACGTCGATTTCGGCGGGCATCCTGACTACTGCCCGCCCATCGGAGAAGCCGAGCTCGTCATCTCCCGTGATCATGGCTGCGAGTCCGCTGGCCGGAACCGGATCATGAGCAAGGCGATATCGTCCCGCGCTGCCCGGCTGCCCACCAGAGCCGCCATCACCGCAGCGCAAGCAACTTCGGGCGATTCGGCCGTTACGACCTGGCAGAGGCGGGCCAGGCCGTCGTCAATGAGCTCGCCACGGCGCTCGACAAGTCCGTCGGTGTAGAAGCAGAAAAGAGAGCCCGGCGTGGTCTCCAGAGTCATTACTCGCCGGCGGGCGCCAGGGGAAGCGCCGATCAGCAGGCCTGACGGGACCTCCGCAACTTCCGCAGCGTGCCCCGGCGAGGCAATCACCGGCGGGAGGTGCCCGGCAGAACATATTCGAACCCGATCCAGACCGGGCTCGAACACGGCGCACAGGACGGTGGCCAGGGCGCCAGGTTCGAAGTGCTGCATCTTGCGATCCAGCCGGGCCAGTGCTTCAGCCGGGTCATTAGTCTCAAGGGCGTAAGCCCGCAGCGCGCTCCGCATCCGCCCCATGATCACTGCGGCAGCCAAGCCGGACCCGGTCACATCGCCGATCACCAGCCACAAATGGCCGGACGGCACGCAGAACACGTCGTACCAGTCGCCCCCCACCTTTCCCGCGCCTGGCACGTAGCGCACAGCCATGTCAGCCGGAACGTCCGCTGGAAGCACAGATGGAAGCAGGCTGCGCTGCAACGCCTCCGCCGCGACGCGGTTCTCCTGCGCCGTCAGCGATGCCAGCGCCGCGGCCGCCCGGTCCGCGGCCAACTCCAGCAGCTCAACGTCCTCGCTCGTGAACTGACGCTGCGTCAGCGAACCCACATGCAGCACGCCGATGACCTTGCCGCCCGCGATCAGCGGAACGCCCATCAGGGCACGGATGCCTTTCGCCAGCAGGATCGGGTTAAGCACAGTCGAGTGGTCGACCCGATCGAGAATCACTGGCTTGTGCTCAGCGGCAATCCGGCCGGCGAAGCCTCGGCCTACCGGTATGCGGACGCCCTGCCGCACCTCTTCTTCCAGACCGGCCGCTGCAGTAGCGATAAGGTGCCCCGACCCGTAATCGAGAAGCAACACCGCCGCAGTATCGGCCTGCAAGACGGCCCGGGTGCGCTCAAGCAGCTCGGTCAGCAACTCCTGATCGCCGAAGCGGGAGAGTGCGGCATCGGTGATCGACTGGATGTCCCGCAGCTTGTCCTCGAGCGCAGCGCGACTGCCCGGCGCTGCCGCCGCGGCACCTCCCACCTGCATGGAATCACTCCCTTCGCCTGTCCGGTGCCACCTGTGCACAACCTCTCAGACGAGGAGCTACCGCCACCGGACCGGGCTTGGAATAGCACGATCCGTAATGGACAGTAGCGTAGCGACCAGGTACAGGTTGTGCGCGATCTGCCTCGGTTAGAAGTGGAGGAGTACGTGCGCTCGAGACCGCTAGGGCCGTGGGCAGGTCGGCCGCTGAGCGCGCCACCGGACGGGGCCGTGGTGCTCCGGTACGACAGAAACCTGACCGACGTACGGGAGTTCACTGCTATCCAGGCGAGCCGGGCTGGCCTGCCCCCGGATCGAGCGACGGATCTGGTCATTGCCATCGCCGAGCTGGCCGCGAACACGCTAGCCCATACCAACGGCTCCGGTGCAGTCACGTTCTGGGCCACGGCTGACGAGATCATCGGGCAGGTGCAGGACCAGGGCCACATCGAGGACCCACTCGCGGGCCAGGTCCGTCCTGCCCCGGATGCGCCCGGTGGCGGTCGCGGGCTTTGGCTAGTGCACGAGGTCTGCGATCAGGTAGAGATTCGCACTGGTCAGGCTGGCACGACTGTGCGGGTGCATATGCGGCGCGGCGCCGAACCAGCCTGAACGGTAAATGTCCGCCCTTAGCGCAACACTGCCACCGCTTCAGTGGGCGTTTCCTGTGGTGCTGGATGTCTGGGCTAGAGCGGTCTTTTACTCGATCCTGGTGTTTGCATCGCGCTCGTGGTCGCTGAGGCGTTTGGGGCTTGTTTGCTCCAGTGGTAAATGGGTAGCCCGCTGGTGGTACGCCGCACCGGTCGGGGGCAGGCGTAGTGCCGGTATGCAGTCCGGTTCCTGTACTGCACGTGCCCTCGTTTTATGGGGGGATGCGATGAATACCGGAGCCCGCGTGGGTCTCGCCGTCACGGCGGGGTACGTGCTAGGCAGATTTCACAAGATGAAGTGGGCACTAGCTGTCGCGGCGCTCGTTGGCCGAGGGCGACTGCCGGGCGGCTCGGGCGGCCTGCTCCAGCAGGGTGCAAAGCTCCTCACGTCTTCTCCTGAGTTCAACAAGCTGACCGAAGAGATGCGCGGCCGTCTTATGGAGGCCGGCAAGGCAGCTGCCCTTGCCACAGTCAGCAGCAGGATCGACTCGCTGAGCGAGGGTCTACGTGAGCGGACCGACGCCATGCATGCCGCACGCCAAGCCGGGGCTGGCTTCGCCGGAGCGGGCGACGAGGAGGACGTTGAGGGCGACCGACATCGCGACGAAGACGAACGCAGCCGCGTCCCGCCGCCGCGAGGCGGAGCACCTCGCCGGGAGTCGGATCGCGCGCGCACCGCGCGGCGGTCGCGGAGCGAGCAAGACGCGTCCGCCCGCGACGAAGCGGACCATCCGTCCCGAAACAGCGGCGACGACGAGTACGCGCGCGGCGGGGGCAGCGTCAGGCAGCGCGAGGACAGCGGACGCGCTCGTCCGCGGTCCTCAGCATCGCGGACCAGGGGTGACAGCGATGACTGAACGGACAGCGCACGCCACACGCGGCGTGATGCAGAGCTTGATGGACGAACTGCCGACGGACCGGCTGAAGGAAGAACTCGGGTCATACCTCGGGGCACTGGCACAGCGCGCGACGGAGAAGCTCACCGACTACGCCGAGAACGGCGGCCCGGCTGTCAAGGCGCTGAAGGAAGGCGGACCCGACTTCATCCAGGGCAAACCGCTACGCGGGCTGGCAAAGGCGGGCTTCGGGGGCATTAAGGACAAGATCAGCAAGGCTCTTGGCGGCGGAGGCGGCAAAGGCGGCGGGAAAGGCGGCGGCAAGGGCCTCAAGGTCACCAATATCGTCGAGTACATCGACGTAGGAGCGCCGCTCGAGCTGACCTACAACGTCTGGACGCAGTTCCAGGACTTCCCGACCTTCATGAAGAAAGTCGAGACCGCCAACCAGGAGGAGGACGCCAAGCTCAGCTGGAAAGCGCAGATCTTCCTGTCGCACCGGAGCTGGCGATCAACGATCATGGAGCAGATTCCGGAAAACCGCATCGTCTGGAAGTCCGAAGGCGATAAGGGCCACGTCGACGGAACGGTCACCTTCCACGCGCTCGGCCATCCGGAATTTACCCGCGTCCTGGTCGTGCTCGAATACCATCCGGGGGGCGTGATCGAGAACATCGGCAACCTGTGGCGAGCGCAGGGCCGGCGAGTACGGCTAGAACTCAAGCACTTCCGCCGCCACGTCATGACCCAGGTCATCACGAACCCCGACGAGGTCACCGGCTGGCGGGGCGAGATACGTGACGGCGAAGTAGTCAGCGACGGCGAACGCCGGGCCGAAGAAGAAGGCCGGGCCGAAGAGGACTACGACGAAGACCGGGCCGGCGAACAGTACGACGAAGACGAAGACCGGGACCAAGACCGAGCCGAGCAGTACGACGAAGACGAAGAGGAGGACCGGGACTACGACCTGGCTGACGAACAGTACGACGAAGACGAGGACCGGGACTACGACGAAGGCCGCCGGGCACCAGTGGCGCGGCGCGGTGATGACGACCGTGGCGGTGACGAAAGGCCGTCGCGCGGCCGCAAGCCAGTAAGGGCCGGGTCGAGGTAGTGCCCGCGGCCGCATGTCCGAGCTGTGCGATTACTTCTAGGTGGCACGGGACGCCATCGGATCGATGAGCCGGCCGCTGCACCCGATGCTGGCACTGCGAGCGGTGCCCCTGGCGTTGTCTTCGCTGGCGCGATATCAACCGGCTGCCTGGTCCAAGATGATCGATATCGACCGGTCGGACGAAGCGAATGCTATTGAGCAGCGCACTTTCCGGTACCCGGCAGGTCCGGTGCGCTCTCAGTCGTTCAACGCAAGGGACACTCCCAAGCGGCGGGAGAGGGCGGCGATCCTTGCGGGTTCTCCCAGGCTGAGATCAGGAGCATCACGGCTGAAGCGCAGAAGGCTGAGCCCGCAGTCCGCCTGCTGTGCGGGCGCTGCCAGAGCTGAAGCGCCGCTTTGCACGAGGCGGATCCGTGCGCCGTGCGGCCAAGTGAGCTCCGCCGTCCGCTCGCTGTCGGTTTCGCTGCGGCTGGCAACTTCGCCTTCCAGCGCCGCAGAATAGAGCCGGACGGCGCCGTCGATGTCGTCGACGCGCAGTTCTGCGAGTACGAAGTCACTGGCTGCGCCAGGTTCGGGCAGTTCGGGCGGCCGAGCGAACTGCGGTAGCGGGCCGGACTGCTGCGCTATCTGAATGACGATCCCGTAGGCGTCGCGGGGATGGAGGAATGCCTCTTTCCATGTCGCGCTGTCCAGGTTGACCTTGACAGGCTCGATGCCCAGGGCGCGTACTCGCGCGAGCGTATCGCCGATGTTGGTGACGCCGAAGTTCAGATGGTGCGGACCGGGCCCGCGGGTGGTCAGAAACCGCTCGAGGAACGCAGCGTCGGGGCCAGCCGTCGGGGTCAGCAGCTCGATCTTCGGTCCAGTACGAAAGTGCAGCTGTCCCCACCAGTAGCCAGGATCGTTGCCGCCGTAGGCCCACCTGCCTCCGAGGACACCGCCGAACAGATCCCAGCCGTCGGTGAGTACTCGCGTCGCCACGGCAACATGATCGAGAACGGTCCTGGTCATGGCCCCTCGTTACTCAGCACGAGCGACCCCGCGGCCATGAAGAAGTTGCCGCCCAGGCCCTGCACGAAGCTGGTCCGCACGCCCGCCACCTGCGCCGCCGCCTCGCACCGAAGCTGACGCACTGCTTCCTGGATCGCGAACATCCCGTACATCCCGGTGTGCGTGTATGCCAGCCCGCCTCCGTTTGTGTTCAACGGCAGTGTCCCGCCGGGCTCCGTGTTGCCATCGCTTATGAAGGCACCTGCCTCGCCGCGGCCGACGAATCCGCAGTCTTCCAGGCCGAAGATCGGCAGGTGCGCGAAGGCGTCATAGATCATGACGTGATCGATATCGCTCGGCTTCAGCCCGGCGGCAGCGAAAGCGACCGCGCTGGACCGGCGGAATGCCTTCGAGGTGGTCATGTCCTCCATTTGCGACACGATCGGCGCCTCGCACGCTTCGCCGGCGCCGAGCACGTAGACCGGCTTACGCTGCAAGTCGGCTGCACGGTCGGCAGCGGTCACGACTAGCGCGCCGCCGCCGTCAGTGACCAGGCAGCACTCCAGCAGGTGAAACGGGTAGGCAATCATCGGGGAATCGAGCACGTCGTCCACCGTGATCGGATCGCGTCTCATGGCCCGCGGGTTGAGCGCCGCCCACTTGCGCTGCGCCACTGGCACGTACGCGAGCTGCTCGTGCGTGAGGCCGGTCTCGTGCATATAGCGGATTGCCGGGATCGTCATAGACACCGGTGGTCCCCACATCCCGAACGGTGTCTCGAATTGACCCTCGGCGTTGGCCGGATCTGTCATCCAGGGCGGCTGCCCGGCACGTGACCTGCCGGACTCGCCGTGGACGATGAGCACGTTGCGGGCGAGCCCGGCGACGATCGCCGCTGCGGCGTGCCGCACATGAACGAGGAATGAGCAGCCGCCAACGCTCGTCCCGTCGATCCAGTCCGGCTCGATGCCCAAGTAGTAGGCAACGTCGATCGGCGATAGCTGTGCGGTGGCGATCCCGTCGATGTCTCTGGCCTCAAGCCCGCAGTCAGCCAGCGCGCGCTGCGCTGACGTAGCCGCCAGCTCGATCGCGGACATGCTCGGTACCTTGCCGATGAACTCGCTCTCCGCCGCTCCGGCGATCGCGACGGCGCCAGGTCTCACCTAGACGCCCTCCTGTCACCGTGAGACATGGTCGGCCGACGATGACGCTGACGGCGTGAGGCTCACCAGCGCCGTCCCGCGGGACATGTATTCGGCGCCCTCAGGCTGGCCGGCGACCTGCCGGCCCGGATCCGCCAGCACGAGCATCGCGTCGAGCGCGAGCAGTTCCCCGGACGCCGGATCGGCCACCACCGGATTAATATCGAGTTCGGCAATGTCATCGTGGTCGGTCATCAGCCGCGAGATCGCCACGACGAGCCGGGCTAGCTTCGAGACATCCGCGCCCGGTTGCCCGCGGAAGCCGTCAAGCAGCCGCCGTCCGGCTAGCTCGGAAATCATCGCCTCGGCGTCCGTGATCGCCACGGGTGTCAGCCGGTGCGACACATCCTCGAAGAACTCGGTGAGAATACCGCCGAGGCCGACCATCACGATCGGGCCGAACATTTCATCTCGTCGTGCCCCGACGATCAGCTCGAGACCCGGTGGCACGAACCGCTCGACCAGCACCATAGCGGCCGGGTCACGTCGACGGCCCAGGTCCAGAAGCGCGCCGGCCGCCTGCACAACCTCGTCCGGCACCCGCAGGTTCAGGCGCACGCCACCAACCTCGGTCTTATGCTGGATGCCTGCCGCCGCGACCTTCACCACTACGGGATAGCCGATGCGAGCGGCGGCTTCGGCTGCGGCATTGGCGGTTCCTGCCAACTCGCGGCCTGGTGAGTGAACGCCGTAACAAGCAAGCACACGCTTCGCCAGTTCCTCAGGCACCGGGCCGACGCCCTTGCCGTCCAGCAGCTGCCGCGCAGCAGCACCGGCATCTGACGCAGCGCCGACGGCATCCTCCGCTGCGACCTGCCCGGCGACGCCGTCTACCTGGCTCCCGGAATACGCACTGCAGCTGTTCTGACTTCCCGCCGCAGCCCTGGCCCGTGCCGCACGCCAGTGCGCGTACCAGCCTGCCTTCGCCAGCGCCGACAACCCGGGGCGTAGGCCCGCAAGCGGCACGACGCCGCTGTCAGCCAGCTTGCGCGGCACATCGGGATGCAGGTCACCTATGCTGCTCAGCCCGGCGACCACCACCCCGGATGTCCGGACCCGCTCCGCGCCAGCGTGCAAGCCGTCGATAATCCCGTTCCACCCGGCCGCGAGCTCGCCACCGCCAAGGGTCGGGGCGTCCCCGATGCCAACCACGCTGCTGACTCCGGGTGCGCGTCCGAGCAGTTCGATGACCTTCCCGTACAGCTCGGCGTCGCCCCAGCCACCGGCCGTCAGGTCCAGCGGGTTCGTCACGTGAGCGAAGTCCGGCAGCAGTCGGGTCAGCTCATCGGCGATCTGGTCCGGCAGGTCGGGCAGCACCACGCCGACCGACTGCGCGACGTCGGACGAAAGCCCGCATTCCCCGCCTGAGCTGGCGAAGATCGCGACACCGCCACCGCGCGGCCGCTGTGGCGCAGAAAGCACGGCCACTGTGGCCGCAAGCTCGTCGAGATCGTCGACCTGGACGGCGCCGTACTGACGGAAGAACGATCGGTGCACGGCAGCAGACCCGGACAGCGATCCCGTATGCGCGACCGCGGCCTGCCTGGCCCGCTCGGACGTGCCCACCTTGAGCACAACAACGGGAACGTCGCGTTCGGCAGCATGCAGCATGGCCACCCGGAACAGGTCAGGATCGGGGATGCTCTCCAGCATGACGGCGATCGCCCGGACGGCCGGGTCGGCGAGGCTTGCCGCCATGAGCTCGGCGGCGGTGACGTCGAACTGGTTGCCACAGGAGACGAGGTGTGACAGCCGGAAGCCGCGGTTCGTTCCGGCCAGCGTCAGCGCCATGTTGCCGCTCTGGGCGATTAGAGCCACCCCGTTGTCGGTACCTGCGTGCTCGAACGGCATCGTGATCCCCCACATCGCCGCCCGCCGGGCGTAGTTGATCGCCCCGAGGCAGTTCGGGCCCTGGATCGCGATGCGCTTGTCCGCGCCGAATCCGGTCATCCGGGCACGCAGGCTATCCGGCCCGGTCGTGCCGCCCTCACCCTCGCCCGGCGCTCCGAATCCGCTCGCGTACACGACCGCAGCTGCGGCGCCGCACTCGGCTGCCTCCTCGACAGCGGCGGGGACTCCCGCCGCTGGGACGGCAATAACCACGGCGTCCGGTGGCTGGGGCAGGTCGCGAAGCGACGGAAAGCATTGTCTGCCTGCCACTTCCTGGTAACGCGGATTGACGGGGTAGATCTGGCCAGCAAAGCCGATGCCGTCCAGATTCCGGATCGTGGTCAGGCCCCAGCCAGCTCGCTGGGACGCACCCAGCACCGCGACGCTGGCGGGATTCAGCAGCTTGGCAAGTTGCTCGGATCGGTCCATGAGCCGCGTCAGCGCCCGATGAACTGGGGCGCGCGCTTCTCGTTGACAGCCTTCAGGCCCTCGACGTGGTCTTCCGTGCGAGAGCAGATCGCGCCCGCCCTCTGTTCATTGCGCAGCGCGTTCTCGATGGTCGACGTCCAGTGGTCCTGGATGTTCTCCTTGGCGAGGCCGATCGCCACCGAGGGGCCGGCCGCAAGGCGCTCCGCCAGCTCGCGCGCGGTGCTCATCAGTTCCTCGTCGGGGACGACGGAGGAGATCGCACCGATCTCAGCTGCCTCCGTCGCGTCGATGATGCGTCCGGTGTAGATGAGCTCCTTGGCGCGGGTCATTCCGACGATGCGGGGCAGCAGGAAGCTCGCTCCGGCATCTGGTGAGAATCCGATGTTGATGTACACCGAGCCGTATCGCGAGCTCGCCGCGCCGATGCGGAAGTCGCAGGCGAGTGCGAGGTCGAACCCGGCACCGACTGCGACGCCGTTGACCGCCGCGACGACTGGCTTAGGCAGCCGGTAGAGGCGTGACATCACCCGGTGGGACAGGGTGACCCAATCCTCGCCAGGCCGTGCCTCGGCATCCTCATTCGCCCACTCCTTGACGTCAGCTCCAGCGCTGAAGCCCCGGCCGGTGCCCGTCAGGATGATGGCCCGGACTTCCGGGTCGTGGGCTGCACTGGCAAGTGCGTCGTACAGTTCCGCCAGTGCGTAGCTGTCCAGTGCGTTCATCCGCTCGGGCCGGTTGATGGTGATGGTGGCGACGGCGCCGTCTTTCGCCGTGAGCACCTTGCCGGTGTCGGTCATGTGTTCCTCCAGTCAGCAGTTGACTCGTCAGAAGCTCTTGTCGTGCGTGCAGGTACACGCCGCCGTGCCGCGACCGGCGCGCAACAGCCGCGCACCCCCGACCGGGACCCTGCGTTATACGCCGATGGCTTGCAGCATCCGCTCGCGGTAGTACGTCAGATCGCCGAGCAGTGCGGCGTTGGTGCGCGCACGCTTGAAGAACAGGTGTGCGTCGTGTTCCCAGGTGAAGCCGATGCCGCCGTGGATCTGAATGGTCTCGCCGGTGACCAGCGAGGCGGCCTCGGTGCACTGGATCTTCGCGATGCTGGCGGCCGTCCGCAGTTCGTCGGGCTCGGAGTCGGCGGCGCGCGCGGCGTAATACAGAGCCGACCGGGCTAGCTCGACGCTGACTAGCATGTTCGCGCACTTGTGCTTGATCGCCTGGAACGATCCGATCGGCCGGTCGAACTGATACCGCGTCTTGGCGTAGGCCACGGTGAGGTCGAGTGCACGCTCGGCCACGCCCAGGGAGTCGGCCGCCAGCGCGGTCGCCGCCCTGTCCACGACGGCTTCGATCATGGGCCAGGCCGCGCCCTCTGCGCCGAGGAGCCGGGCGCGCACGTTAAGGAACTCGATGCTCGCGAGCTGGCGGGTCTGGTCGAAGGACGGGAGGGGCGAGACCGTGACGCCCTCGGCGCTCGGGTCCACCGCGAACAGCGACACCCCGCTGCTCGTTGCCGCGGCGGCTACCAGCAGCGTCGCGGTCTGACCGTGCAGGACGATCGCCTTACGGCCATCGAGCCGCCAGCCCGTGCCGTCCTGCTGCGCCGTGGTCTGGATTCCGGCCCGCTCGTTGCTGACCGCGTCGTCCCAGAGCGCGAGGGCCCCGATGGTCTCTCCGGCTGCCAGGCCTGGAAGTAGGTCGGCCATGGCCGCATCGTCCTCGGTCGCCATGATCGCCTCGGTCGCCAGGACGGCCGAGGCCAGGAACGGCCCGGTGTACAGCTCGCGGCCGAGTTCGGTGAGCGCGATGCGCGTCTCGACGAAGCCCATGCCGGACCCGCCGAACTGCTCGGGGATTCGGAGCCCTTGCAGGCCGAGCTGGGTGGCCATCTGCTGCCAGACACCTGGGTCGTAGCCGACAGGATCTGTCATGAAGCTGCGCGACGCGCTGACCGGAGCCCGCTGGCCGAGAAAGTGCCTGATGCTGTCGGCAAAGTCCCGCTGCTCCGGGCTCAGTACGAGTCCTGGCAGGGCGTCGGACTCACCTGCGTCTTCGCGGGTGACAGACTCGGTGGCCGGGCGGCCGGCGCTCGCGGCGCCGCCCTGGGTCTGTGCGCCCGACGGGCCGCCTGCGGCGGGTTCCTTGGGCAGACCGAGAACCCGCTCGGCGATGATGTTGCGCTGGATCTCGTTGGTGCCGGAGTAGATGGTGCCGGAGCGGCTGGACAAGTACAGGTCCTGCCACCGCGACATCGGGTAGTCGGCGCCTTCGGGCCGCACCAGCCCGGCATTGTCTTCCAGGTCGATCGCGACATCGCCGAGCCAGCGGTGGTGCTCGCTCCAGTGCAGCTTGTTGATCGCCTCAAGCGAACTGGGCGCGAGCCCCCGGATGAGCCGCGCGAGCGTGCGGAGCCCGCTGGAGCGCATGAGGTCGACGTTGAGGTATGCGCGGGCGAGCTGTTGGCGCAGGACCGGGTCGTCGATCCGTCCTGTCTTGCGCGCCTGGCCGACTAGGTCCCAGAACTCCGGCAGGTACGACAGGTACTGGGTCGCGGCCTCGACGCCGCGCTCGTACGACAGCGCCGTCATGGCGACTCGCCAGCCGTTGTTGAGGCCGCCGATGACGTTCGCCAGCGGTGCCCGCGCACCGTCGAAGTAGTCCTCGCTGAACTCGCCAATCCCGTTGATCATCCGGATCCTGCGCACCTCGACGCCGTTGTCGGCCGTAAAGGGCACGAGGACGAACGAGAGACCTTTGTGCTTCGGCGCGGCGGGATCTGTCCGGCACAGCACAAAGATCATGTTCGCCGCGTGCGCTCCGGACGTCCACACCTTCTGGCCGTTGATGACGATCTCGTCCCCGTCGACGACTCCGCGCGTCGCCACTGCGGCCAGGTCGGAGCCGTGGTCGGGCTCGGAGAATCCCTGACAGTAGTTGTCATCACCAGTGATGATCCTCGGCAGGAAGCGAGCGATCTGCTCCGGTGTCCCAGAACTCAGCACGGAGGGACCGACCAGCGACTCGCCCATCCCGCGTTCGATCCTCGGCACTCCTGCCTCGGCGCAGGCGATTTCGAAGATCGCCAGGCGAACCGGGTCCCAGCCGCGACCGCCCACTTCGCCAGGCCAGTTCGGGCAGATTAGCCGGGCCCCGAGCAGCCGCTGCTCCCACTCCGCGTACAGCGGGTGAGTCCGGGCCTCCTCCACGAGCTGATATCTGCCCATGGCGCCCCACGGCGTGCTCCAGTCCGCCAGCTGATCGAGACCGGCCGGCGTGTTGGCAGCTATCCAGTCCTGCATCTCATCGCGGAAGACCTGAAGTTCGGGCGTGAGCTCAAGCCGCACGAGCACTCCTCACCAGTCACGAGTCACCGGGGGTCACGAAGCTTGTCGGCTTAATATCTCGCCGCCCGAGCAGCACTGTCAAGGAATTGATTAGCACAACATGTAGTTAGTGGTCCCCAATCATTCGTGCTGCCTTCTAGCATGCTGCCGTGGCGAGTTCCGCGGTTGTCGTGTCGTCGGCGCGATCGTCGGCACGGCTTGTGCTCGCGGCCGTGTCGCTGGCAACGTTCCTGGTGAGCCTCAGCTCCAACACCCTGAGCGTCGCGGTGCCGTCTGTCGTGCGGCACTTCGACGCCAGCGCTCTCACTGCCGCCTTCATCGTGCTCACGCCGTCGTGTGTGAGTACGTCACTGATGCTGACGATGGGCCGACTGGGAGATCTGGCGGGACGCCGCGCCGTCTACCTCACCGGGATAGGGGTCTTCACCACCGCCAGCCTGCTCGCCGGGATGGCGCCAGCACCGTGGCTGCTCGTCTGCCTGCAGGTGTGCCAGGCAGCGGGGACCGCGACCATCTGGGCGAACAGCGCTGCGATCCTGCTTGAGCTGCTGCCCGCGGACCGCGTCAACCATGGCCTGGGCATCTACATCGCATCTATCTCCGTCGCCGAGCTCATCGGTCCCTCCGTTGGCGGCACGATCTCGGAGGTTGCGGGGTGGCGGTGGATTTTCCTCCTCAACGTGCCGGTCGGGATCGTGTGCTGGCTGCTCGGTCGCTCAGTCCTGCAGCCGGACGTGAGGCCGTCCCGCCGTCCCTCGCTCGACATACGCGGGAACGTCCTGATACTGACCGGCCTCGGCGGACTGATCGTCAGCCTCTCGCTTGCGCAGGACAGCGGATGGGCAGCACCGGTCGTACTGTTCGGGGCTGGCGGCGGCGTGGTGCTGCTCTGCCTCTTCGTCACGCGAGAGCTGCGCGCCCGAGATCCGCTTCTTGACTTGGGCATCCTCAGGAACCGGTCCTTGTCGCTCGCGATGGCCTCGGCCTTGGCGAACGCGATGGCTCAGTGGAGCCCGGTCCTGCTGATGGTCCTCTACTTCCAGGCGGTCGCAGGCGACAGCCCGATCCTCGCCGGCGTCAAGGTCACTCCGCTGGCCATCGTGTCAGCGACGGCGGCTACGTCGGCAGGCCGACTGACAAAACGGGTGCGGCCGGATACCCTGGCCGTCGCCGGCTCGGTGATCGCCTTCCTCGGACTGGCCTTCCTCGCGATCGCCCTCAGGCATGGCTACCCCTGGATCCTCGTCTCGCTCATGCTGATCGGTGCTGGTGGCGGCATCTTTGGCCCCAGCAACGCCAACATCGTGATGCTCCGGGCGCCGCAGGTCAGCGCTGGGGTGATCAACGGCACGAGGCTGATGTTGGGGAACGTCGGCTGGGTCCTGAGTACAGCTGTCGTCCTCACGCTGGTCACTGCACCGCTCGCGGCCGGCCTTCGCCGCGAGTTCTTCGCGGGCACTGCGTCGCGAGTGTCACACGCGGCTGCGCTCGCACTGCTGACCGGCTATGGCCATGCGATCATCCTGCTCGCCGCCTTCGCGCTGACAGGCGCCTTGACCGCCCTGGCCAGTCGCACGCTGGGCTAGCTTGTCGCTGCTTCCGTACCGTCGCTGGCGACGAGAGCGCCGAGCGGGATCACAGGGTCGCCGTACACCTGCTTGCCGAGCCACTGTCCGCCGTCAGCCGTCAGCACCTCGCCGGTGACATAGTCGGCCCGGTCGCTCAGCAAGAAGGCCGCGATGTCGGCTATCTCCTGCGGAGATGCGATGCGCCGCCACGGCACAGAGCTCGTTACCGTGTCGCGCTGGTCCGGCGCGCTCCACAGCGCCGCGCCAGCCCCGTCGGTGTCGGTGGGACCGGGAGCCAGGCAGTTCACGCGGATGTGCCGGTATGCCCACTCCACCGCGAGGGTCCGGGACATCGCGAGCACGCCCGCCTTTGCGGCCGCGCTGTGAACGGTGCCCGGATGCCCGGTCCACGCGTAGGTGGCGATGACGTTCAGTACGACACCGGGCTGCTCGTGCTCGATCCACCAGCGACCGGCCGCGCTCGTGCAGTACCAGGTGCCGTTCAGGACGATGTCGACGACAGCACGCCAGCCGTTCGCCGAGATGCGCTCAGCCGGGGCTACGAAGTTCCCGGCCGCGTTGTTGACCAGCCCGTCGAGGCGGCCGAAGCTCAGAGCGACGGAGTCGATCATCTCCTGGACCTGATCAGCGTTGCGCACATCGACGACCCGGATATCGGCCGCGATCCCGGCGGCGCGGAGTTCTGCCGCCGCGGGTTCGAGATGATCAGCGGCACGGCTGGCGAGGACGACCGTCGCACCTCGACGGCCGACCTGCTCCGCGATCGCTCGCCCGATCCCGGTGCCGCCGCCGGTAATGACGTAGACGCGGCCGCTCAAGTCCTCCATGAATCTCCTTCATCGATGGTCGCTGCTCGCCGAGCGACGAACCGTCTCCGATTACCGTCCTGGCAGCGACCGGTCCGCCCGCGGATCTGACCGGCGCCAGACCGGCATGGCGACTGCAGGATTGCCGATCCGGACCAGGCTTCGGCTCGCTGGTGCATACCAGATAGCTGCCGGATCGACGGCCGGCTTCTCGAGATGCTCGGCACCGACAAGGTCGCAGGTGCCGGACACGCACGGCCTGAGATCAATCAGTGATCTCGCCACGGAACTCATTAAGCTAGTGGATCAACCGCGCCACATATTCCTCCACCTGCCAGGACTCCCCAACCATCCCTTCGAGCCCCAGCTTTGTCAAGCGATTGGTTCGCGCCACATGTTGTTTGCGCCAAAAACGATTCGCTATGCTGCCGCCTCAGGGATGGAGGCATGTTGTTCTGCTCGACACTGCGTCAGACTGTTGCGCAGCCGCCTGTGCCACCGATCACCGGCACCACGTTGAAGGGAACGCAGCATGACCTCTACCAGCGCCGTGGGTGACGGTGAAGTCGTCGTCGGGATCGACCCGTGCCCATCGCTCGTGCCCGACCACATGTCGATACACCCGAGCTGCCTGGCGCAGAAGGTCGGGCAGGTGATTTTCCGCCTGATGGAGAGCCAGTTCGCACAGTTCGGGCTCAAGATACGGCACTACAGCGTGCTGGGCACGCTGCTCGATCGCGGACCGACATCGCAGCAGGATCTGGGCACCTACCTGCGCATTGACTCCGCCACGATGGTCGCGACGATCGACGATCTCGAGACGATGGGCCTCGTCGCCCGGACCCGCGGGCTGCGCGACCGGCGGCGGTACGTCGTGTCGATCACCCCTAACGGGCGGGAGATGCTCGAGCGCATCGACCGGTTCGTCGACGACTTCGACACCAAGTTCCTGGCCGATATCTCACCGACGCAGCGCACTCAGCTGCACCGGATCCTGAGCAAGCTGTCGCGCGGAAAGACGCTGGTCAACGCGTTCGACGCGATCCGCAACAGCTGACAGCGGCGGTCGGCTGGCGACGCCGGCCTGGCCTAGCGACGGAGCCGCTCCGTGCCTGCCAGGCGGAGCGGCGTAGCCGTGTCCAGCGCACCCGCCGACGCCTTTCCGCCGGGCCGAGATCTCTGCAACGCGCTCTTCCGTGGCCTGCCCCGAGCGTCACGAATCGCTTGTGTCACGAATGACATGCAGCGCCAACCAATCTCTTGACACGTTAGATATGCCGGTGCAACACTCGCGTCACATTGCGAATCCCCTGGGGTCATCTGCAGCCGGTCGGCGACTCGAGAGAGCCAGGCGGACGCTATTTCCTGGCTACGCCGGCACGGCCTCGCAGTGGGCCCTAGCGACCGGATTGGAGCTTCATGAAGGACGATCGCGGCATGATGAGTGGCCCAGGGTTCGGTGACGGCCCGGGTCGGCGCGACTTCCTGCGCCTGGGGGCGGTTGGCACGCTCGCTGTGGGCTCGGCAGCCATCCTGAGCGCGTGCGGTTCTTCTTCTCCCTCGGCCACAACAGGCAGCAGTTCAGCAGGCGGAAAGCCGAAGAGGGGCGGCACGCTTCAGTTCGCCATCGGCAGTGGCGGCTCCTCTGACGCGATGAACCCACTGAAGCCTGGGCTGCCGCCCGACTACGCGCGGCTCCCGCAGGTCTTCGAACCGCTGGCGATGTGGGACGCGAACATGAATTCCGTCCCCCTGCTCGCCGAATCGATCGAGCCGAACAAAGACGGATCCGTCTGGACGGTACGGCTGCGGAAGGGCATCACGTTCCACAACGGCAAGCCGCTCAGCGCTGACGACGTGATCTACACCTTCCAGCAGATCATGAACCCGAAGGATCCGGGCTACGGCGCGGAGGCCATGCAGCTTCTCGACACGAAGAACATCAAAAAGGTCGACACCTACACGGTGGAGTTCCCGTGTGTCAAGCCGTTCTCCATGTTCCTGAAGACCCTTCCCGTCTACGAGTACTACATCGTCCCCGTGGGCTGGAAGGCCGGCCAGACCATCGGGACCGGGCCGTTCAAACTGGACTCCTTCGTGCCCGGACAAGCCAGCGAGATGTCCCGTAACCCGAATTACTGGCAGGCGGGCCTTCCCTACGTGGACAAGGTCGTGATGACCGACTACACGCAGGAAACCGCTCGCGTCAACGCGCTGATCTCCGGCCAGGTCAACGCCATCGACCAGCTGTCAGCCACGTCTATCGCGCAGCTGAAGGGCGCGGGAATGCAGCTGAACATCTCCAACGGCGGCGGGTTCTGCCCTTGGACCATGCGAGTCGACCTTGCGCCGTTCAACGACCCGAACGTGCGCGAGGCTCTGAAGCTCTGCGTCGACCGGCATGCGATCCGCGAGTCCGTCTACGGCGGCTACGGCGCGATCGGCAACGACGTCTTCGCCTACTGGGACCCGGACTACGACCACAGCCTTCCGCAGCGGCAGCAGGACATCGAGAAGGCGAAGTACCTGCTGAACAAGGCCGGTCACAGCAACCTGACGCTGAGCCTCGCGATAGCTCCGCAGGCCCAGGGTTATCTGACCGAGGCCGAGCTCTTCCAGCAGCAGGCAGCGACGGCGGGCGTGAAGATCAACCTGAACCAGGTCACCGCCACGGACTTTAACAACAGCTACACGCTCTGGCCGTTCGCCAACAGCTTCTGGTACTCCAACCCGTACCTGAACGAGGTTTCCCTGTCCACGCTCGGCAAGGGATCACCGTTCAACGAGACGCACTTCAACGATGCGGCCTACGCGGCGCTCTACAACGAGGCCATCAGCACCCTCGACGAGACGAAGCAGCGGGAAATCGTCCACGAGATGCAGGCCATCGACTATGCGTCGAGCGGCTACATCCTCCCGGTGTTCCTGCCCATCATCGACGGACTCTCTCCCAAGGTGCACGGCGATGGCCCGTCTAAGGCCGGGACGGCCTTCAACAACTGGGACCTGCGCCGTTTCTGGGTCGACGACTAGTTCACGAGCTCGCGCCGGCGCTTGAAGCGCCGGCGCGAGCTCCAGTTGTTTCACACCGAATCACGATTTAAAGGTGGTGACACGATGACGACGGAGGCCGCGCGAAGGCTCAACTGGCGGCAGCGCCACGACCTCGCGCCCCTGTTCTTGTACCGGCTCGGCTACGGCGTCGTAACACTGTTCGTCATCAGCGTCATCGTCTTCTGGGCGACACAGGCGCTGCCCGGCAACGCGGCGACGGCAATCCTGGGGACCCATGCCACGCCTGCGCTGATCAAGCAGACTGAGCAACAGCTGCATCTCAATCAGTCAGTGCTCTCGCAGTACTGGGCATGGCTGTCCGGACTGCTCCAGGGCAACTTCGGTCACTCCCTCGCGAGCGGCGGCCAGTCGGTGTGGAGCCTGGTCAAACCCCGGCTCATCAACTCGGCGATCCTGGTCGTGCTAGCCGCGTTCGTCGGCAGCATCGTTGGCATCCCGCTTGCGATCTACTCGGCGCTGCACAAGGACAAGTTGGTCGACCGAGTGCTTGCGGTCGTCACTCTCAGCGTCTCAGCCGTTCCCGACTTCGTCATCGCCGTCTTCCTCGTCACCATCTTTGCCACGGTCGTCTGGCGCATCCTGCCAGCCGTCTCCGTTGTTCCACTCGGCGAATACGCGTGGAACACGCCGCGCTTGCTGATTCTCCCCGTGGCGACGCTCGCGATCGTGATCTTGCCCTACATCTACCGGATGACCAGAGGCGCCCTCATCGACGCACTTGAGTCTGACTACGTCGAGTTGGCCAGGCTCAAGGGCCTGAAGCCGGTCCGGGTCGCAGTGGCCCATGCGCTGCCGAACGCGCTGGCCCCAGTCATCCAGGTTTCGGGCTTGAACTTCATCTACCTGGCTGGCGGCATCGTCCTGGTCGAGTACATCTTCAACTTTCCTGGTATCGGCCAGGGGCTGGTCAACGCCGTCAGCGACCGCGATGTCCCGACGATTCAGTTCATCGTCGTCGCCCTAGCCGCCTTCTACATCGTCATCAACATTCTGGCTGACATG
>Ga0335072_10001652_pt1 | contig 35849 bp, 32 predicted proteins | sample Lox_Sample_21_FD_206725 | JGI IMG/M metagenome (GOLD analysis project Ga0335072, IMG submission 206725) | Soil microbial communities from Loxahatchee National Wildlife Refuge, Florida, United States - Lox_Sample_2.1 | ecosystem: Environmental > Terrestrial > Soil > Wetlands | place: USA... | reverse complement strand
AGGGCAATTACGTGCAGGTTGGCGAGGCGATCATGGCACTGGTCACCTCGGATGTCTGGGTGACGGCGAATTTCAAAGAGGACCAGCTTGCCCGCATGCGACCTGGCGATCGGGTCGATATCGACGTCGACGCGTACCCGGACCTGCATCTGCTCGGGCACGTGGACAGCATCCAGCTAGGATCAGGATCGCGGTTTTCGGCCTTCCCCGCCGAAAATGCGACCGGAAATTTTGTGAAAATCGTGCAGCGCGTACCGGTGAAGATCGTGATCGACCGCGGCCTGGACCCCAACCGCCCGCTGCCGCTCGGGCTATCGGTCGAACCGACGGTGCACCTTCCCCAAAGTGGCGGAGGCTAGGATGGTGCCAGCACTTCCTCTCCCGCGAAGCGGGAGAGGTCAGGTGAGAGTGAAACGTGCCGTACGCACTACCCTCAACTGACCCCTCCCGTCGCACCGGCAATCGAACAATACTTCCATCTGTTCTCCCACGCAGCGAAACAATGGAACGATGAGCCACGCCGCCTTCCACCCGCGCGCCAGCGCCTGGCTGATCGCCGTGGTGGTAACCCTGGCGCCGTTCATGGAGGTCCTGGATACCACCATCGTGAACGTCAGCCTGCCGTACATCGCCGGCAGCCTGTCCGCCAGCTACGACGACGCCACCTGGGCCCTGACATCGTACCTGGTCGCCAACGGCATCGTCGTGCCGATCTCCGGCTGGTTCGGCCGCCTGCTCGGCCGCAAACAGTATTTCCTGCTCTGCATCGCAATGTTCACCATCTGCTCTTTCATGTGCGGCGTCGCGACCAGCCTGACGCAGCTCGTGGTCTTCCGCCTGATGCAAGGCTTCTTCGGCGGCGGACTGCAACCCAACCAGCAGTCGATCATCCTCGACACATTCGAACCCTCACAGCGCGGGCGCGCGTTCTCCATCGTCGCGTTCGGCATCATCTTCGCCCCGGTCCTGGGACCGACATTGGGCGGCTGGCTCACAGACACCTGGTCCTGGCGCTGGGTATTCCTGATCAATGTGCCGATGGGAATCCTGGCATTCCTCACTGTTGCCCAACTCGTCGAGGACCCTCCCTGGGTCAAAGCCGACCGCGCCCGGCTGATCGATATGGACTATGTCGGCCTCTCCTTGATCGCGATCGGCTTCGGTTCGCTCCAGATCGTGCTGGACCGCGGCGAGGACAACGACTGGTTCAGTTCCCCCGCCATCCGCCTGGCAGGCCTCATCGCCGCCGCATCATTGCTCGGCGCGGTGTGCTGGCTGTTGCTGAGCGAGAAACCAATCGTGGATCTGCGCGCACTGGCCGACCGCAACTTCGCCGTCGGCTCGGTGATGGTGTTCGGAATAGGATTGAGCCTCTATTCCAGCCTGGTGCTGATTCCGCTGCTGGCGCAGGGGTGGCTGGGCTATACGGCGCTGCTGACCGGCCTGGCGCTGTCCCCCGGCGCGGCCCTGATGATCGTGCTGATCCCGCTGGTGGCGCGCCTGGTGCTGCCAAATGTCTCCACGCGGCTGGTAATCGCATTCGGCTTTTTGTGTCTTGGCGGCGCCTCGCTCTACGCCGCGCGCCTGGCACCCGACGTCGATTTCCGTTGGCTGGCCTTGATCCGTGCCTACCAGACGATCGGCCTGGGCTTTCTGTTCGTACCAAACAGTACCATGGCCTATGCCACGCTGCCGCGCGCAAGGAATGCAGACGCCACCGCGTTGTATTCGATGTTCCGTAACATCGCCGGCTCGATCGGAATTTCCATTTCCACCGCGATCACGGCCAACCGGCTTCAGGTGCATCGCGCCTACCTGGCCACACATCTGTCGCCCTTGGACCAGCCCTACGACAACCTGCTGGCACAGTACCACCACGCCTTGCTGGCCCTCGGCTATGCCGGCAACGCGGCAACCAATGCTGCCATGGGTCTGATCAACGGCATGCTGAACCAGCAGGCCGCCATCCTGGCCTATGGCGACGTATTTACCCTCACCGCTGTGGCGTCTTTCGCCGTGGTCCCGTTGGCATTCCTGTTTCGCCCCGGGATTGCGGGCCGCCGCCACTGAGATGACACTCGGATCGGCGAAGGGGTGCAATTTTGCATGGATTGCCGCTGCCCCCCGGACCGGCGCGTGTCGCTGCAAACCTGACCGGAACGGAGGCGCCCAATGCAGTGGGTGGGCTACATCGCGGCCGCACTGGTGTTCTGCACCTTCTACATGCGAACGATGCTGCCCCTGCGTTGGATGGCAATAGCCAGCAACGTGGCATTTCTGACCTATGGTGTTTCCCTGCAGCTTTGGCCGATCGTCATCCTGCACGGCCTGCTGCTGCCGCTGAACACCTGGCGGCTGTGCCAACTTTACCGGATGCTCGCCGGCCTGCGGGCCGCCACCAGCAGCACGATCGACATCCACCATCTTCTCGCGTTGGTGGCCCATCACCGATATGCCGCAGCGACGGTCTTGTTTCGTAAAGGCGATGTTGGCGACTGCGCGTATTACATCGCTGCCGGTGACGTGGAGATTCCGGAACGATCGGTCCGTCTCGGGCCCGGGGAGTTTTTTGGCGAAATCGGCGCATTCTCCACGGCACGCCGCCGCACCGCCTCCGCGATCTGTGCCACCGACGCTGAACTTTACCGGATCAGTCACCAGGATCTCGTCGCGGCTTTTTACCAACAACCACAGCTGGCGATGGCCCTGGTACGGCTGATCGCCGACCGCCTGGCAGCGAACGCGGAACACACGGCAGCGGCACCGGCCGTTCAGGCAGACTGATCCGGCAACACGTTCCACCAGGCCGGCATACGTTGTTACGGCGCCGCCTTCGCGTTTATTGTGACGCCGCAGCGCATGCCGTGCTGCCCAACTGCGTAACGGGAGGAAACACGAATGATCAGGAGACGGACGGTACTGGCGGCTGGGGCGGCCGCAGCGGCAACCGTGGGTTTGCGGCCGGCCCAGGCGGCTGATGCGCCTGGCGTGACCGCGACGGAAATAAAGATCGGCAATACCATGCCGTACAGCGGCCCGGTCTCCTCCTACAGCCCGATCGGCAAACTGGAGACCGCGTTTTTCAACATGGTCAATGAGCAAGGGGGGGTGGCCGGCCGCAAGATCGATTTCATCTCCCTCGATGACGGTTACAGCCCGCCCAAAACCGTGGAGGACGTCCGTCAGCTCATCGAGGAAGACCACGTCGCCTTTCTGTTCAACACCCTGGGCACGCCGACCAACTCCGCGATTGTTCGCTACGTGAACCAGCGCAGGGTGCCGCATCTGTTCGTCGCGACCGGCGCGGCGAAATGGGGCGATTATAAGGTGTATCCCTGGACCACGGGCTTCCAGCCGGATTACCGCACCGAATCGCAGATCTATGCAAAATACATCCTGCAGCAAATAAAGGAACCGAAGGTCGCGGTGCTGTTTCAGAACGACGATTTCGGCAAGGACTATCTAAGCGGCCTGCGGACCGGTTTCGGCAACCGCTACTCCAAGCTGGTGACCACCGCCAGCTACGAGCCCACGGATGCGACGATCGACAGCCAGATCACCTCGTTGCAGGCAACGGGTGCCGACGTGCTGGTGTGCGTGGCAGCGCCAAAATTCGCCGCGCAGGCGATCCGGAAGGTCTACGAATTGAAATGGAAGCCTCTGTTCATTATGACCAACGTGTCGGTTTCCGTCGGCGCGGTGATCACGCCTGCCGGTCCAGAGAAGGCAGTTGGCCTGGTCAGCACCAACTGGTTGAAAGACCCCACCGACCATCAGTGGGATAACGACGCGGCCATGCAGGGCTGGCGCGACTTCATGGCCAAGCACATGCCGGGCGCCGATCTGACCGATCTGAATTATGTGTATTCCTATACTGTGTCGAACGTGATGCTGCACGTGCTGCAGCAGTGCAAGGGCAATTTCACGCGCGCCAACATCATGCACCAGGCGGAGAGCCTGCATAACCTGCCGCTGCCAACGGCTCTGCCGGGCATCACCGCCAGCACCAGCCATACCGACCACCGGCCGGTGAAAGCGATGCGTCTGATGCGCTGGGACGGCAAGACCTGGGTGTTCTTCGGGGATATTATCGAAGCGACGAGTACCTGATACGCTTCCGGCACGGGCGGCACCTTGGCCGCCCGTTAACGGAAGGGAACGCGAATGATTCGGAGACGTGCAGTGCTGGCGGCCGGCATGGCCGCAGCGGCAGGGGCTGCAAGCTGGCAGCATGCAAACGCCGCGAATACCCCCGGCGTGACGGCCACAGAACTCAAGATCGGTCATACAAACCCCTACAGCGGTCCGGCTTCTGCCTACAGTTCGCTCGGCAAACTGGAACGCGCCTATTTCAACCAGATGGTGAACGAGCAGGGCGGGGTCGCCGGCCGGAAGGTCAACTTCATCTCGCTGGACGACGGTTACAGCCCGCCCAGGACGGTGGAGGACATCCGCCAGTTGGTCGAGGAAGACCAGGTCGCGTTCACGTTCAACACGCTGGGCACGCCGACCAACAGTGCCATCGAACGCTATATGAATCAGCACAAGGTCCCGATGCTGTACGTCGCCACCGGTGCGGACAAGTGGGGCAACTACAAGCAATTTCCATGGACGATCGGCTGGCAGCCGAGCTATCGGACGGAAGCGCAAATCTATACCAAGTACATGCTGAAGGAAAAGCCCAACGCCAAGATGGCGATCCTGTACCAGAACGACGATTTCGGGAAGGATTACCCGGCCGGCGTGAAGGACATCCTGGGCGACAGATATTCAAAAATGGTTACCGAGGCCACTTATGAAGTGACCGATCCCACGGTGGACAGCCAGATCTCCAGCTTGCAGGCCTCCGGCGCCGAAGTGCTGCTTGTGGTTGCGACACCGAAATTCGCAGCGCAGGCGATCCGCAAGGTGCACGACCTGAACTGGAAGCCGATGTTCTTCATGACCAACGTGTCGATCTCGGTCGGCTCGGTGATCACCCCGGCGGGACCGCAGAACTGCATCGGCATGATCAGTGCGGCCTATCTGAAAGACTATACCGACCCAGGCTTCAAGGACGACGCCGGGATGAAGCAATGGGTCGCCTTCATGGACAAGTACCTGCCCGGCGCCGACAAGACCGATGGCGGCTACATCGCCGCTTATGCCGTCAGCGACACGATGCTGAAGGTTCTGAAGCAGTGCAAGGGCGATTTGTCGCGCCAGAACATCATGAAGCAGGCGACGAACTTCCACGACGACAACAATCCGCTTCTGCTGCCGGGCATATCGATCAGCATCAGCCCAACCAACTATCACCCGATCAAGGCGATGCAGTTGGAGAAATGGAACGGCAAGACATTTGAACGGTTCGGTGAGGTGATCGCCGGCGCGTAGCCGTGTTGCACTACGGTGCGGCGGCGGATATGCGCTGCCGCACCGTAGTCGCCTGACAGGAGCGTGCCGATGGTCCCGCCGTTTCCGCTGATCGATCTCTCCGGTGCACCGCGCGATCGCGGCCGGCACTATGGCGAAGCCGCGGCCGAGCGCATCCGCCGCTCTGCCGATATCTACCTGAATGCCTTCAGCCAGCAGCGGCTGGGGCCGGATCGGATGCGCGGCCTGGTCGAAACCCTGCTGCCGATCATCGACCGCTTCGAACCGGCGTATCTGGAGGAGATGCGCGGCATTGCCGAGGGCGCGCGCTGCCCGCTGGAGCATGTCGTGGTGGTGAATGCGCGCACGGAACTGCTGGCACAGGCGCGGCTGGCGGTGGCAGAGCAAGATGGCTGTACCGGCGTTGTCGTGCTGCCCGAAGCTTCGGGCGGCGCGGTGATTCACGCGCAGAACTGGGACTGGCGCGCCGAGTGCGCGGAAACCGGCGTGGTGCTGCGCATTCGCCGCGACGATGGTCCCGCGCTGTTGACCTTCACCGAAGCGGGGGGCCTCGCGCGCTGCGGACTGAACGCGGCGGGCATCGCGCTGACTGCGAATTTCCTGGGCTCCGATCGAGATGGCAAGCGGCCCGGCGTGCCCCTGGTACTGCTGCGACGCCGCGTTCTGGAAAGTGCGCATTTCGCATTGGCAATCCAGGCCGTCTACGCGACCCCGAAATGGGTCTCCAACAACGTCATGTTGAGTCACGCTGGTGGCGCCGCGCTGGATATCGAAAGCGCGCCGGACGACAGCTTCCTGCTGCAACCGGATGCCGGGCTGCTGGTGCACGCCAATCATTTCGAACATCCGTCCGCACTGGCGAAACTGCGCGACACCGGATTGGCGACGACGCCTGATTCCGCCTATCGCGCCCAGCGCGTGCGCGGCCTGCTGTCGCCGAAGCGCGGGCGGATCGAAGCGGCTGACGTGAAGGCCGCATTGTTCGATGATTTCGGCACGCCATTCTCGGTGTGCCGTCCGCCACGGCCGGCTGCATCGGGCGACAATTTGTCGGCCAGTGTCATGATGGTAGTGATGCAGCCGGGCGAGGGCTGGATGGACATCTGCCCCCTTCCCGCCCTGCAACAGGATTTCACAAGATACACGCTGTGATGTACAAGACGGCTTCCGAAATCGGCACCACATGTGGTGGCGCCGGCAATGCCCCGTAATCCCACAACCTGCCGCTCCATCATCCTGGTCACCGGCGCCGCCAGTGGCATCGGGGCTGCGGTATGCCGGGCGCTGGCCGCACCCGATACCGCACTCGTGCTTCACACAAGGCAAAACCGCGACGCCGTCGAAACAGTGGCCGCCCAGCTACGCGCAGCCGGAGCAACAGCAGACATAGCATTGGGCGATCTCACGGAACCGGATGTGGCGGCTGCCCTGGTCTCACAAACGATTGCACGCTTCGGCGGCCTGGACATACTGGTCAGCAACGCCGGTTTCGCCGACCGCACCCCGCTGTCCGAACTCTCGGATGCCGCGATGGCAACATCGATGCAAGCGATCCACGGCGCCTTCTTTCGCCTCGTGCGCGCCGCAACGCCGCATTTCAGCGCGGCACGTCATCCCCGCGTCGTCGCCGTTTCAAGTTTCGCCGCGCACGTGTTCCGTCCCGATGTCACATTGTTCCCCGCCTCCGCCGCAGCCAAAGCGGCGTTGGAAGCGCTGGTTCGTGCCGCGGCGATCGACCTGGCGCCACGCGGCGTGACCGTGAACGCTGTCGTGCCGGGATTCATTCGCAAGGACAGCGGCGCACATCGCGCCATCGATCCTGCCGTGCTGGCAAAGCAGACCGAACGAATTCCGCTGGGCCGCATTGGATTGCCGGAAGACGTCGCAGCCGCGGTAGCGTTCCTCGCCTCGCCTGCGGCAAGCTACATCACCGGGCAGTTGCTGCACGTGGACGGCGGCCTGGTCATTTGAAAGCCTGACATCACCCACATAGCGGCAATCGGGCCGGCACACTTGATTATCTCGTACCGACCCGATCACCCTACCCCTCGACGCCTCGGGTCTTGCCCTCTCCCACGCTGCGCGAACAACGCAGCGCAGGCGAGGTTGCTTATGAAGCCAGCGCCGCCGTCGCCTCCCGCAGGGCATACATCATCCTGTTCCGTCCACGTATCGAACTGACCGTGACCGCATGCGCCGCATCGCTCCCCGGCGTGGTCATCGCCAGATCCCGCAACGGCTGCAGCACCGGCCAGGCCGGCAACGGCAGCGCGGGATCATGCGCGAAACGATCGCCGGTCGTGTAATACACCGGCGCCAGCGCCCGCGATGCCCGCATCAGCGCCACATCGTCGTGCCCTCCGGCCGCCGCCGCATCGCGCAGTCTCTCAGCGGCGCCCACCAAATCATCGACCGCAAACCGCCCCTTCAGCGAGTCGCCGATCCTTCCCAGCTCTTCCAGCAGCACCCGAGTGTGCGTAACAAAATCCAGTGGCAGCACCGGATCGGACAGCAACCGCCACAGCGCATGCACGAACACCTTGGTATCGCGCACCAGGTTCTTCTCGTCGATCTTGTCCAGCGTGTCGTGCGGCGTGTGCCACCACCAGCCCAGCGCGTTGCGCATCTTCACCGGTGCCGGGGGTTGCTCGCTCAGTGCGCCGAACATCGCGGGAATGCCGATGCCCCAGAACGACTGGTCGGAAGACCGCGACATCCGCTTGCCCACGTACTTCACGCCCGATTGCTCGCCGATCGCCTCATCCGCCAGTGCCAGCAATTCCGGCGCCGAAGCGGCATGCTCCAGAACCGTCGCGCCGATACCACCCGTGGAATCGACGTTCACATGCACCGCGCAACGTTGCTCCAATTCGTCCCAATGCTGGTCGGCATACCACGTCGATCCCGAGTACCGGCCGTGCGAATGCCCCGACCAGAAGCACAACCGGAATCCGCGCCGCCATTTCGCCTGCTGCGGCGCCATCAGGCGCGCGACTTCCAGCATCGTCGCGTTCGCCGCGCCATTATCCATCACGCCGTAGTACCACGTATCGTGATGGCCGGAGTACAATACGAACGGCCCGTCCACGTCCGGCCCATCCAATTCCGCCACCAATATCGGCGTCTGCCGCCAGCCGCTGTCCACTTCCGCATGCAGGGCGACTCTCGGAGTCTCTCCCCGCGCCACGCGATCGCGCAGCGCGCTGCCATCGGCGTTCGACACCGTACAAACCACGGTGGACGGTAACTGCGCCTGCGTTTCCGCCGATGGGCTGCCCCAAACCGGCGAGACGCACATTTCGTGCAAATGCTCATGCGGGCTGATCTGGATCTGCCCCACCGCCCCGGCACGAGATGCATTGGCCGCCTGCCCTGGACTGGCGATTCCCTCCGTCAGCACAATGGCACCGCGCACATCCTTGCCGGCGAAATCCTCGGCTGCACCGTCGCCGACATAGACCAGCCGCCCGGTCACGCCCTCGGCCGGCGACGACCGCGAGAAGGAATGCGTGATGCTGGTCAGCGCCTGATTGTCCACGTCCACCCGCGCGCGTCCCGGCAGGCTGATATACGCGTCGTGCTGCAGCAGTTCCGTGCGATAGCCGTATTCGTCCAGCCGCGCTTTCACGTAGTGCAGGCTGGTCAGTTCGTCCGGCGTGCCCGACAGCTTCACCCACCGGGCGAATTCCTGCATGTGCCCCATCAGCACTGCCCCATCGACGGCATTGCAGAGCGAGTTGCGGAGTTGATCGGGCATCAGTGCCTCCCGTGTCGTGCGATCACGGGCAGCGTGCCGCTCATGTTGTGGCCTGGCAAGCCGGCACAGCGTCGCTTTGATGTACATCAATGTGTCGGCGAAAAAACCGTGGCAGTGGGCCGCACTGGCCTGAACGGGAGAGACGAAGTGATCGCCCCATCGCACGTTGCGCCGGCGCGGCGCGGTTCGACCCTGCCGCTGCAAATGCTGGTCGGGCTCCTGCTTGGCCTCTTGGTCGGCATGGAGTGGCCCGGTCTCGGCAAACATTTGCAGCCGATCGGCACCGCCTTCATCCAGGCAATCCAGATGATCGTGATCCCGCTGATCTTTTCGGCGGTCACGCTGGGCGTCTATCGCATGGGCGAGAACGCACGCCAGCTCGGCCGCGTCGCGGTGATCGCATTCGTCTGGTTCTATCTCGCGTCATTCTTCGCCATTGTGGTCGCGCTGGGCATCAACGGTGTGTTCCATCCCGGCGCCGGCGCCAACATCGTCTCCACCGGCAAGATTCCTGCCAACCTCGCGCTGTCGGTGAATTGGACGAAATACTTGCTCGACCTGATTCCCACCAACGCCATTGCCGCAATGGCGGCGCAGCATGTGCTGCCGACGCTGGTATTCGCCGTATTGTTCGGCCTCGGGCTTGCCCGCATCGGCGAGACCGGCCGGCCGATCGTGGCATTGCTCGAAGCGGTGATGGCGACGATGTTCCGCGTCGTCGGCTGGATCGTCGCGACCGCGCCCTATGCGATCTTTGCCATCATGGCGTGGCTGTTTGCCACTCAGGGAATTGCCACCATCGGCGCACTCGCGAAGCTGATCGGGCTCATGTACCTCGGTCTTATCCTGATGGTGCTGGTGTTCTGGGTCGTATTGGCCGTGATCGGCGAGAATCCCATTGCCACGACCAGGCGTGTGCTCGAGCCGGTGCTTTTGGGCTTTACCACCCGATCCTCCGAAGTGACGCTACCGGTGCACATGGAAAAACTCGAAGCCATGGGCGTGCCGAACAAGGTGGTGTCACTGGTGCTTCCCCTCGGCTACAGTTTCAATCTCGACGGCAGCACGCTGTACATCACGCTCGCGACCACGTTCCTCGCCGAAGCGTATCACCTGCAACTGACCTGGTCTGCCGAGCTGACCATCATCATCACGGCGATGATCGCCAGCAAAGGCATTGCCAACGTGCCATCCGGCGGCCTGGTTGCGCTGGCAACAGTGTTGACGGCGGTGGGACTGCCAGTCGAGGCGATCGCCATTATCGCCGGTGTAGACGCGTTCATGGACATGGGCCGCACCGCGGTGAATGTGTTCGGCAACACGGTGGCGGTGAAGCTGGTGCAGAAACTCGGCGGACGCAGCATGCAGGAAACCGACATGCCGCCGCAGGTGACGCAGGCAAACGCCCCGGAGCTGGACGCGCCGGCACAGTAGCACAATACGCCATGATGGCCCGGCTTGAGCCGGCCATCGACACGCTCGATCGCTTGCTGCGGCGTGACATGGCATTGCCTTGCCGGAGCGGTCGGCGCCAGACTTTTCAAACAAAACAGGAAATCGTGCCATGCAATACGGAAGCGCGCTGCCGATCACCGCCTTTGCCGATCCGGGCGAAGCGACGGCCTATGCACAGGCGCTGGAGCAAGCCGGCTTCGACTTCACCTCCACCAGCGGCCACGTCATGGCGCAGCCGGCGGGCACCCATGCGCAGCGGCCGAGCCGCCAGTATGCCGGGCCGTTCTACGACCCGTTCGTCACGTTCGGTTTTTTGGCAGCCTCCACGCGGCGGCTGCGCTTCATCACCGGCATTCTGATCCTGCCAGCCTGGCCGACCGTGCTTGTCGCCAAGCAAGCCGCGGAACTTGCATTGCTCAGTGGCGGCCGTTTCGCGTTGGGCGTCGGGCTGAGTTGGAATGCGGCGGAATACCAGGCCCTTGGCCAGAACTTCCGCAACCGCGCGCGGCGGATCGAAGAGCAGGTGAGCGTGCTGAAGCTGTTGTGGTCGCAGCCCTATGTGACGTTCAGCGGGAAGTACCACACGCTGGAGAATGTCGGGCTCAATCGTGCGGATCTTCCAGACATTCCGCTGTGGTTCGGCTCGGAAACCGGAGAGCCGGCGTTGCGTCGGGTTGCCAGATTGGCCAATGGGTGGATGTCGATGGGCGATCCCACGCCGCATTTGCCGCGGTTGCGCCAGTATATGCAGGACGCAGGGCGTGATCCGCAGACGCTGATGGTGCGCGGACCGCTGGTCGCGGGCGATGGCGGGCCCGCGGCATGGATTGCCTCCGCTAAGTCCCTGCGCGATGCAGGCGTGACGCATCTCAACATTACCGCGCCGCTCGATATGCCGCCGGCGCAGGGGCTGTCGCGCGCGATCGAGGCGCGCCGGGTGGTCGCGGATGCGCTGGGATGACGCGGTTATGCGTTGCATGCGTGGCTATAGGCGTCAGGCAACGGCACTGTGTCATTGCGAGGCGCGAAGCGACGAAGCACCCGAGTTCGCGCAGCGCTTTTCCGCTTCGTCCTGCCGCAGCGAACTCTCGATGTATAGTAAGCAAACTTGTACCAGGTCGCGTAAACATTGACTCATAACGGCATGGCTCAGCCCTTGAAAAAACCAGCATTGCCAAACCGGGCATGAGTCTATCTTCTTGCGGGCTGGTATCAGTCCATGTGCGTGACGGAGTCTGCGGCGGTATCGAACCTCTCCGTGGTTCTCCGTGGCCGTCCGCGCTGTCTCCCTGCAAGAATTAAAGCTGAAACGAAACGCACCGGCAGCACGAGTGAAATTTCCATCCGTAGTGCCCAGGCTTCACCCCCGCCCTACCCCTCCCGCGACAACGTCCGCAGTACCCGCAGGAATCGCTCCGCCGCCGGCGCGGCACCCCATGGCTGCCATGGCGGCGTGCCGAACCACCCGGCCAGCGGATCAACCTCCAGCGGCCGTTCCGAGATACGCAGCACACGCCGTACCTCGTCAGCACTCCAGCCAGCTACGTGCACCGCCTCCGACGCGGCGGCAATCCGATCAACCTGCTTGTGCGCGCGCCGTTCATCCGGCTGCCACTTCTCCAGCGCGTAACGCTGCGCGATCGCCGCCTGCAGCCGAGCGGCCAATGCCGCATAGCCCGGCCCCAGAAACGGCTTCAGCGGCGAGATCGGATCGAACCCCAGCAAGCCTTCGTCAGCATCGTGCAGCAACTCGCGCCGCGCCGTTGCGTCCGACAGGCCGGTCGCGCTCCGGTCGCGGCGCAGGGCCAGCACCAGCAGGCTGTGCTGCGCCACGGACAAGGGCAGCGGCCACGACGAATGTCCGCCCCAGCGATAGGTCCGCGCCAGCCCCAGCGCGAGATCCTCATCCGCCCAGTCGAACGGCGTGGGATCGAGCAAATCCAGCCGGCGGCCCGACGGCAGGCGCACCCAGGCTCGGGTGCGCGGCGCGGCAGGCGCAACGGCGCCAACGCGGCTCGTATTGCTCAACCCTTCGGCACTGGACATCGCCCGCGACATTGCTTCGCCGTTGCGCGCCAAGCAATGATGCCAACCGGTGCCACGTGGGGGCATCCCCGCCAACCATCCGTGGCGCACCAGGCACCCGCGTCAGTGCAGCTTCACTTGCGGCCCAGTACCACGCGCCAGGGCACGGACGAAGATGCCGAGCATGGCGCGCCCGGTGCCCCCCAGCGCCCGGTCATGCATGATGCGCAGCGAACGATACATGATCTGCGCGAACAGGCCTTCGATGAAGAAGCCGCGGCCGAACAGAAAGCCCATAAGCTGCCCAACCGTGCTCCATTTACCCAGGGACACCAGCGAGCCGAAGTCGCGGTACTGGAACGGCAGCAGCGCCTGCCCGCGCAGCCGGCGCTCGATTTGCCGAGCCATAAGAGAAGCCTCCTGATGCGCCGATTGCGCCCGTGGCGGCACCGGTGCGGTTGAGCCCGGCCGAGGACAGGCTGCGCAGTCCCCAACAGCAAACACGTCCGGATCGCGGGTCGTCTGCAAAGTTTGCCGCACGACGAGTTGGTTGATGCGATTGACCTCCAGCCCGTCCAGGTCCCGCAACACGGCCGGCGCTTTGACCCCCGCTGCCCACACGACCAGTTCGGCCGCAATGAACGTGCCGTCGGCGAGCGTCAGTCCCTCCGCCGTCACCGACATCACCTGGGCACCGGTACGCACCTCAACGCCCATCTGCTCCAGCAGGCGCTGCGTTGCCTCCGAAATCCGCTCCGGCAGCCCGTTCAGGATACGTGGGGCGGCCTCGATCAACACGATGCGGACATCGCGCTGCGGGTCGATGCGGTCGAGCCCATAGCCAACCACTTCCCGAATCGTCCGATGTAACTCGGCCGCAAGCTCTGTCCCGGTCGCGCCGGCGCCGACGATGGCGACGTGGAGCTGACCCGGACGCACCGGACCTTCCTGCGTCTGCGCGCGCAGGCAGGCGTTGATCAGGCGCCGGTTGAAGCGCTGGGCCTGTGCCGGCGTCTCCAACGGCAACGCATAGGTGGCGACTCCCGGTGTGCCGAAATCGTTGGTGACGCTGCCGATCGCGATCACCAGCGTGTCGAAACCCACCGTGGACGGCGGCGTGATCTGGCGTCCTTCATCGTCGACGGCGGCGGCAAGCCGGACCTCCTTGCGATCGCGATCGAGCCCGATCATTTCCCCGAAGTGATAGCGGAACCCATGCCAATGCGCCTGGGCGATGTAGTTCACCTCATATGCGGCAGGATCGATGGCGCCGGCGGCCACGGCGTGCAGCAGTGGCTTCCAGACATGGGTGCGCGCACGTTCCACCAGAGTGACAGAAGCGCGCCCGCGCCGCCCCAGCCGATTGCCGAGGCAGGTAACAAGTTCCAGACCGCCCGCGCCACCGCCCACCACGACAATCCGGTGCAGCGCCTTCTTCGCGTCACGACCGGCCCCATCGGGCATCGCTGTTTCCGCACGCTGCCCGGTGTGCGCGACCTCGCGATCCGCCACAGGCTGCTCGATGTCCGCCATGCTGCTTCACTCCGTGTGACCGTGGCGATGGGCACGGGCACGCGCGACCGCACCCATCCCGCCGCGGCGCCCGAGCAAGTCCGCCTCGACAACTGTGGTCGAAAAATCCGGCAGCAATCCCTCCGGCGCGACGCAGCATCGTATTTCCGGGGTTACGCCGCCGCGGCTCCTCGTCCCCCGGCCTTGCGAAGCGGGGCTGCGCTGCACCACAACGCAGCGGACCCCGCGCATGCAGCCCGACCCGCTCGCCCCCTTGTTCGCGCCGCTGACCACGCTGCGAGGCGTCGGTCCCGCCGTCGCCACCCTGATCGCCAAGGCCGCCGGCGGAGACCGCGTGATCGACCTGTTGTTCCATTTGCCGGACTCCTACACGGACCGACGTGCGAGGCCGACGATCGCCCAGGCCCAGCCCGGCACCGTCGCCACGCTGTCCGTGGAGGTCGTGCGCCATGAGCCCCCCGCGAATCCGCGTCAGCCCTGGCGCGTGGTGGTGAAGGACGCGACCGGTTTCGCCGACCTGGTGTTCTTCGCCGCCCATGAAAAAGCCGCGGCGAAACGCCAGGAGCAAATGCCGCCAGGCAGCAAGCTGGTCGTCTCTGGCAAGCTGGAATCGTTCAACGGCCGCATCACCGTCCCGCATCCCGAGCATGTGGTCCCGATCGCGCTGGCCAACCGGCTGCCGATGATCGAGCCCGTCTGGCGCCTCACCGCCGGCCTTTGGCCGCGCCAGATGGCCAACGCCATGCAGAATGCACTGCCTCACCTGCCGGCGTTCCCCGAATGGCACGATCCCGCCTTGCTCCGCCGCGAGAAATGGCCGCCGTTCGCCGATGCCCTGCGTGCCCTTCAAGCGCCAACGGAGCAACCATCCGATCGTCCCCGTGTCCGTCTCGCGTACGACGAATTGCTCGCCGGCCAGGTCGCGCTGGGTGTGGTCCGCGGCCGGGTTCGCGCGCGTCCCGGTCGCATGTTGACGGGTGACGGCACCCTGCGCGCCAAGGCGCTGCAACGCTTCGGGTTCGCCCCCACCGCGTCCCAGGCGCAGGCACTGAAGGAGATCGACCACGATCTTGGTGCCCCGCGCCGGATGCTGCGTCTGCTGCAAGGCGATGTCGGTTCGGGCAAGACCCTGGTCGCGGTGCTGACCATGCTGCGCGCGGTCGAATCGGGCGCTCAGGCGGCACTGATGGCACCCACCGAGGTGCTGGCCCGCCAGCACCACCGCACCCTGTCCCACCTGTCGCCCGTGCCCGTCGCGCTGCTGTCTGGTGCGATCAAGGGCCGCGAGCGCTCACGCCTGTTGCGCGGCCTGGCCGACGGTTCCATCCCCATGGTCGTCGGCACCCACGCCCTGTTCCAGGAGGCGGTCACCTACCGCGACCTCGCCGTCGCCGTGATCGACGAGCAACACCGTTTCGGCGTCGACCAGCGGCTGCTGCTCGGCGGCAAGGGCGAAAAGACCGACGTGCTCGTGATGACCGCCACCCCGATCCCCCGCACGCTGCTGCTGACGCAATGGGGCGAGATGGACGTCTCCCGCCTGACCGAAAAACCCGGCGGCCGCCTGCCCATCCGCACCACGCTGCACTCGCTGGGCACGCTGCCGGATGTGCTGGAAGGCGTGGCGCGCAAGCTGGAGGAAGGCGCACAGGTCTATTGGGTGTGCCCGCTGGTAGCGGAAAGCGAGGCGTTGGACCTCGCCGCCGCCGAGGAGCGGTTCGCCGCCCTGGCCGGACGGTTCGGCGACCGCGTCGGCCTGGCCCACGGCCGCCAAACGCCGGAAGCGCGCGAGGCGGCACTGAAAGCCTTCGCCGAAGGGCGTGTGCGGCTGCTGGTCGCGACCACGGTGGTGGAAGTGGGCGTGGACGTACCCCAGGCCACGGTGATGGTGATAGAGCATGCGGAGCGCTTCGGCCTGGCGCAGTTGCACCAGTTGCGCGGCCGTGTCGGCCGTGGTGCCGAAGCCAGCTACTGCCTGCTGGTGCACGAGGACTGGGTGAACGAAACCGCCCGCCGCCGCCTGATGCTGCTGCGCGACACGGACGACGGGTTCGCGATTGCCGACGAGGATTTCCGCCTCCGCGGCGGCGGCGATCTGCTGGGCACGCGGCAGGCGGGTGCACCCGGCTTCCGCCTGGCCGATCCGGTGGAGCATGAGGGCCTGCTGCACATGGCCGACCGCGACGCCGCGCTGCTGCTGGAGAAGGACCCGAAGCTGGAGTCCGATCGCGGGAGGGCGATCCGCGTGCTGCTGCGATTGTTCGAACGCACGGTGGCGATGCGGACCTTGTTGGCGGGGTGAAAAGTTTGTTGCAACCGCAGATGAACGCCCCCGAACGCAGAGAGAAGCGAGCGGCACGTCCCTTCATCGCGCGCACATGTCGTTGCGGGGAGCGAAGCGACGAAGCAATCTCCCACCTGACGAACAATCGATCGTTTATGTCGCTGGGGATTGCTTCGTCGCTATGCTCCTCGCGATGACGCTCACCGCGATTCCGTTCCTGGTGACGATGCTCTAGCGATGCACCCGATCACCCAGCAGCGCCGCCAGCGTCGGTTCCATCGCAGCGGCCATCAACGCCTGCCCTTGCGCCGTGGGATGCAGCGGCGCTTCCGGCGGATTTTCCTTCGGATCCAGATACAGCGTCCGATCGAGCACACCGTTGCGCATGAACACCTGGCCCACGTCAAGGAACGTCACATCCTCATCATGGGCGAATTGCTGCGCCAGGCGGCGGTTCACGTCGATCGTGGTTTGCGTCGCCCAGGCCGTGCGGTCCGACGGCAGGATGCCGAGCAACAGCAGTTTCGTGTGCGGCAGGCGCCGCCGTAGTTCGCGCACGATCGTATCGATACCCAGCACGGTGTCATCCGCCGACCAGTGCAGGTAGCCCAAATTGTTGGCCCCGATCAGGATCACGGCAACCTTCGGGTCGATATCGCTGGCCTCGCCATGCTCTACGCGCCACAGCAAGTTTGCAGTCGTGTCCCCGATGAAGCCGAGATTCACCGCGTTGCGGTCGCCATAGTAGCGTTGCCAGACCGGAGCGAAATTGGCCCAGGGCTGCGGGCCATGGCGTTCCCAGTCCTGCGTGATCGAATCGCCGTAGAACACCAGCGCAGGATGACGCTCCCGCAGCTCGGCCTGCTTTTCATCAAATCGCGTCCGCCACCACCGCAGGTCCATGCGGCTGATCGGCACAGCGGCGAGAATCGTGCGAGCGTGTACCGGCAGGGCAGGCGCGGACAACAGGGATACAGCAAGAAGCAGGAAAATCGGCAGGCGTCGCATGGGTGTTCCGGCAGGAGTCGTTATGCGGCGCAGTATACGCCATCACCTCAGCGTCGCCACAGCCATTGTGAACACTCTGCTCTCAAAAGCTATGGCGTCGGCGCGAGGACCACAGTACGACACGTCACGCGCCGAAAATCGCCTTGCGCACATTGACGACTTCGTCCGTCTCCCGCGATCGATCCGACTCAACCACAGGGTCCGGCGCCGCTTCTCGCACCGAGAATGGCGTATCGCGCAGTTCCCAATAGGGACCGAAAATGGTAACGCCCCCGCCGGAATCGTCAGCGTACCAGCCATCATGCAGCGACACCACGGCGTGCCCGGCGCGCCGCGCCGTCTCGGGATCGCCGAGGCAGAACCAATCCACCTGATCCGCATTGCTCGCCACGACGGCCGGCGTGCGCCGCCGCAGCTTCACCTGCACGCCCGTGGGCGCACTGCCGTCATTGCGCACGATGAACATGGGCATCTCTCACGCCTCTCCATTCAGAAAGGCAGCAACCCGGTTCACAAACACCTCCGATTGCTCCAGTTCCGGATGATGGCCCGCTCCCGGAATCGTCTGGAACACTGAACCCGAAATCCGTTGCGCATAAGCCCGACCATAGTCCGGTGTCACGATCCGATCGGCCTCGCCCCACAGCACCAGCGTCGGCACGGCAATGCGCCGCAGCCAGAACGCAAGCTGCGGATTGAACATATGCGGCTTCCAGCCATACAGACACAGCGAATCCCAGTTGCGTGCCAGAGACACCAGTTCGGCATCAGTCATCGCGTCGCTGATGGTCGCCTGCCAGCCCAGGCCGTAAATCCCGTCCGGCCGCCACCCCGGATCGTGCCACGCGAGCCGGTTCAGCTCGCCGGGATCGGTGTTGAAAAAGTGCACGATATCGCGTTGCTCGCGCCCCCCTATCTTGATGCCGACCGCATCCACCAGCACCAGCCGATCGAGTTTCGCCGCACCCCCGACAGCAAGTTCCGCGGCAATCCATCCGCCGAAGCTGAATCCGACCACACTGACGCGCGGCGCATCGATCGCATCGAGCACGTCCCTATACAAATTGACCAGGTCGTACATCGTATCGAAATCCGTCGGCCGGGATGACGCACCGAACCCCGGATGCGAAGGTGCAATCACGGTGCCATGCCGCGCCAGCCTATCGACGAACGGCGCCTGCGGGCTGATCGGATTGACGCCGTGGATCAGCAGAATCGGCCGTCCCTCGCCGCGGCGAAGCACTTCAAGGTCGAGCGTACCCGCGCGCATCATTGCGATTTCTCGTCATGGCCGCGCCTGATCCGGCCATCTGCCCGGGTGGATCGGGCGCAGTTAACGGTAGCGCGACCCGATCGCTCATGCGCAGATGGCCGGGTCAAGCCCGGCCATGACGGGTGGTACGCGGGCCGGCTCATGCCGTCACCTCTGCTGTCGCCAGCTCCGGTTCCTCAATCGCCGGCAAATCCTGCAACTGCGGCAGCACTTCCCGCGCGACCAACCTGAAACTCTTCTCCGCCTCCGCGTGCGTCACCAGCCCCTGGCGGGTCATCATAATAATTCGCCCCACGCCACCGACGCGCCGCCGAAAATCCTTGATCTGCCGCACCACCGTATCGGGATTGCCCGCGAACATCTGGCCCTGCGCAATCAGTGACGCGACATCCAGATTGCTGGGTCGCTTGGAAACGCCCTGCCGCCACGCCGCCGGAGCCATCTCAGGCAAAATCTGCCCCGGCTGGAACTTCGACATCTGCGGCTGGCTTTTCATGCTGACTGTCAGGAACCAGGGAATCTTCTGGCCCACCCGCTGCGCCTCGGCGTCCGTATCGCCCACGTAGCAGAACGCCATATAGGAAAACCGGTCCTCTCCCGCCACCGGCAGCCCCGCTTCGGCACGCGCCTTCTTATACGCCTCGTACGCCTGCTTCGTCCGCGTGTACCCCCCGAACAACAGCGTATTGACGATGCCGCGCCGGCCAAGTTCGGCGCAAGTGGGAAAATCGCTGGTGGCAGCCCAGAACTCCGGGCGCGGCTGCTGCCAGCAGCGCGGCCAGACATTCACGTGCGCATGCTGGAAGAATTTGCCTTCCCAACTGAACGGGCCGTCATGGCTGGTGAGCGTCTTCTCGATCAGGTCGATGGCTTCCCATTCGCGTTCGCGAATGCGCATCGGGTTGGCGTCGCCCGACACCATTTCCGTGGCGCCCGATTTGACGAAGCCGATATCCAGCCGCCCGCGGCTGAGCACGTCGATCGTGGCGTACTCGGTGGCGACACGCACCGGATCGGGCCGCACGGTGATCAGCGTGCCGAGCGACAGGATGCGCACCCTCTGCGTGAGCCGCGCGACGATTCCGGTGATGACTGGGCTCGCCGCCCATAGGTTGTTGATGCCGGAATGATGCTCGTTGGTGACGATGTGCAGGCCGAGCTCGTCGCACAGCCGGTATTCGTCGAAGATCTCGTCATAGAGCTGCGCCGCGATGCGCGGATCGCAGTAGCGGTTCGGCAGGCTGGCGCGCACCGCCGGGGCCGCGTCCAGCTCTTCTGCCGGGACGAACGGGTAGGGGTTCTCGCAGTGGTTCCACAGCTCGATCGAGGTCATCTGGTTAACCATCCGGCTTTGCCATGAGGGGGCTTTGTATCGTCGATATTGCCGCTGGGCGCAGCGACGGAGAAGACGGCCCTCGGCCCACCGGCGGTCATGCCGGAGAATGCCGGGATCGCGGTCGGGCCGCGCCGGTCTGTCGACGCCACTCCTGCCAATCGATTGGTGTTCGCTCGCTCTCCTCAAGTAACAATTGTGCGGGCTCGATTCTGTCTGTGAAAAGCACTGCGTTCGTGCACTTCCAGCGGGCACTTGGGACGACGAGCCCGTCGAAACCGAGGAATAGAGCGGCGTCGGCGATCTCCTGGGTCTTGGTGTAGTTACGCTCGTGATATCGGTCTGTATCGACGCCCAACCGTGCCAGGGTCGGCAAATCCACCAGATGTAATGCCTGTTGGACCGATGCATGCAAGCGATGGGCGCGGAATGCCACCGCTGAAGGGAATGCCGGTTGCAGACTAAGGAGGGCATACATCTCAGCAACTGCGCCATTCCGCTCCAGGCTAGTGAAGAGTACATCAAATTTTCCGTTACACCAACGGCTAACGGACTTCCCTCCCAGTACCGGGTCGCGGCCGGATCGACCAACGCGCCATAGCGTCCCCGTATAAGGTCGCCGAGGGTGGGCGTCGATATGGTCGAGCAGTCGAAGGTCGCGCGCGCGCCGCGGAGGTTCAGGCATTCAAGTATATGCCCCAGTTTCCAGTGTCTCGATAACGGCCAATACTTCTTCGGTACGTCCGGCATTGATCAGGTCAATCGCTCGCTCACCATCCAACATTGGATGCGCTGCGTGGAGCCAGATCCGCGTTTCATCGGGGGTATAAAAATCACTAAGCCGATCCACTACATATCGCAGCTCAGCGATGACTGTTTGGGTACGGAGGTCCGGAGTGGACTTGCCACTTGACCAACGTGACACCGTGGCCGGAGAAACCGCGACTATGTTGGCAATGTCCTTGCCTTGCAGGCCGCCGTCGTCCCGAAGGCGGTCTAGGATTCTGCTGAGAGCTGTCGACATGTCTAATTCCGATCCCGTTTGCGGACCATATTCGCCGCCGTGGGCGGAGGAAACGCCAAGGAACGCGTGCTGTTTTCCTCGGTTTCTTGCAGGTTCTCCAAAACGGCCCGTAACCGGTCGATGCGTGATGCATTCCGTTCCAGGAGATCGAGCACGCTACTATCGGCGACCCGCAGCTTTGCGGCCTGACGGGCAAGACGATCGGCACCGGCCAGAGTATTGGTGACGAAGTCATGCGCCCGACGTGGCTCGGGGATCTTGGATATCGTATCGCACTGTAAGGCTCGCTGCGGCAGATAATGCCCCTTAGGGTCTCGCTTCGTATCCTCGAATCCGTTTGCGCAACAGCGCGGGTCATTGCACGACAGCAATCGGCGGCCGCCCGCTACTTCCATGAGCATGTTGACCTGCTCTGGCTTTAGAAGCCGATCAATTCCTGGCAGGAGAAAAAAGCGGTCATTGCCTCCGCGCTTCTCGTCTGGGTCGGGAGGCTTCGGTGCCTTGTGCCAGCTGGAGGTTTTAAATTGTTCCTGGGAAGCCATGCCGTGTACGATTCCGCCGGCACCACCAAACGCAAGGATTGCTGAGGCCGATAGTCCGCCTACGCAGTCGGAAATCACGGGCTTACCGAGCGGATGAAAATCGCGCGCGGCCGAGATATACTTTCGGACTGCTGCCGCCGTCGCGTTACTCCCGAAGTTTGATATCCACAACCAGATGCTGTCAATCGGCAGAGATCCAACGGCCTTTACGAACTCCCGTCGTTGCGCCACGTTATTGAAGGAGGCACTTGAGGTTAACAGCGGATAGTCGATTGCGACATCCTGGCCGCCACTGCGATCGAGCTCACGTCGCAGGTCTTCACATGCTGCGCGATCAATTGAAAACCAACCATCTGTACTCCCCGACAACAGGTGCGCGGGAGCGAGTACGCGCTTGATGCGGTTCTGAACCACGAAACGGGAAATCTTGCCAGTCAGGTCGAACTCGTTATTCCCGATACGAAAATGCGTGGGCGTAAGCATTCCGTTTGGGTCCGCCCATGGCGCACCTTTCGCCACTCCCTGGTATCGACCGACGACAGAAAGCTGCGCGACGTCCGTGTCTAGAACCAACTCCCGTCCGTCCTGCTGAAGCGCGCTAATCAGATCAGTCTGACGCTTGAACACCCCAGCGTCGACCACGAAACGCCGGTACGGCAGTTGGCCAGCGTGCAGGAATTGCTCGAGCGGTCGATAGCCCGAGTTTCCAATCCTGAGAAATTGGGCCACCGGTGCTGGCTGCCCGTGCAGGTAGACGACGTTGCTCATCCCATCCTCCCGAGGGGAGATTGCATAACGATTTCATGTCGTCAAGGAGGTGAAATCGGAGGCGACCCTTGTAACCTGCGAGGATTCTGTTACATGTAACAGCATGAGCAAGACCAACACAGCAGGGCGCGTGCAGCAGAGCCGCGAGCGGATGCGGGCGCGCGGGATGCGGCTGGTGCAGTTCTGGGTGCCGGACACGCGCGCCCCTGGCTTCGCCGATGAACTGGCGCGGCAATGCCGCGTGTTGGCCGAGCATCCCGACGGCGAACTCGACACCTGGCTTGACCAACTGAACGAGGAGACGCTGGCCGACCTGGATGCCGCGGAAGCCCGCGGCGAATGAGGCGCGGCGACCTGGTGACGGTCGCTCTGCAAGGCAGTCACGGCAAGCCGCGCCCGGCACTGGTGATTCAGGCAGATCTGTTGGCGGATAGCTCGCATGTCGCCGTGTTGGCGCTGACCACCGAGAAGCGGGACGCGCCTTTGCTGCGGGTGGAGATTCCGGCGGGCGAGGGGACCGGGCTGCGCGAGACTTCGTGGGCGATGCTGGACCGGATCACCACGGCACCCCGCGCGAAGGTCGGGGGCGTGATCGGCCGGGCCGACACGCCAACGATTCAGACGATCAACCGCCTGCTCGCCTTGGTGCTGGGCCTCGCCGACTGACGCGCCGTTATTCTCCCCGTCACCCTGTCCCCGCTTGCCTCCCGTCCCCGCCCGCGTCACTTTCCCCCCGTCACGCTCCGGGGGCCCGCATGGCGGTCAACAAGATCTATCCCGATGCCAAATCAGCCCTCGCCGGCTTGCTTCGCGACGGCATGATGATCATGTCGGGCGGCTTCGGCCTGTGCGGCATCCCCAGCGTCCTGATCGAGGCCATCCGCGACAGCGGCGCCAAGGACCTGACCATCGTCTCCAACAACGCCGGCGTTGATGAGGTCGGCCTCGGCCTGCTGCTTCAGACAAGGCAGGTCCGTAAGATGATCAGCTCCTATGTCGGCGAGAACGCCACCTTCGCCCGCCAGTACCTGGCCGGAGAACTCGAGATAGAATTCAACCCGCAAGGCACGCTCGCCGAGCGCATCCGCGCCGGCGGCGCCGGCATCCCCGGCTTCTACACCGCCACCGGCGCCGGCACGCAGATCGCCGAGGGCAAGGAGACCAAGGACTTCGACGGCCGCACCTACGTCCTGGAACGCGGCCTGCGCGCCGACCTCGCGGTGATCCACGCCTGGAAATCGGATCACGAGGGCAACCTGATCTATCGGAAGACGGCGCGGAACTTCAACCCCATCATGGCCACGGCCGCCGAGACGGTGGTGGCAGAAATTGAAGACCTGGTTCCCAACGGCGATATCGACCCCGACCACATCATCACCCCGGGGATCTTCGTCAACCGTGTGGTGCCACTGGAAACCGTCGACAAGCGGATCGAGCAACGCACCGTGCGCAAGCGGTTCTGAGAAGGAGAACGGTCCATGGCCTGGACGCGCGATCAGATGGCGGCCCGAGCGGCCCGCGAACTGCACGACGGCTTTTACGTCAATCTAGGCATCGGCATTCCCACGCTGGTGGCGAACCACATCCCGGACGGCATGTCGATCCAGTTGCATTCCGAGAACGGCATGCTCGGCATGGGCCCCTTCCCCTTCGAAGGCGAGGAAGACGCCGACCTGATCAACGCCGGCAAGCAGACGGTGACGGAGCTGCCCACCACCAGCTTCTTCGATTCGTCTGCCAGCTTCGCCATGGTGCGTGGCGGTCACATCGACATTTCCATCCTCGGCGCCTTGCAGGTGGCGGAGAATGGCGACCTCGCCAACTGGATGATCCCCGGCAAGATGGTGAAGGGAATGGGCGGCGCGATGGACCTCGTGGCCGGCGTGAAGCGCGTGGTGGTGCTGATGGAGCACACGGCGGGGGGAAAACCCAAGCTGCTGCACCGCTGCAATCTGCCGCTGACCGGGGCGGGGGTAGTGGACCTGGTGATCACCGATCTCGGCGTGTTCGAGGTCGGCAAGAACGGCCTGGTGCTGATCGACCTCGCGCCCGACGTGACGGTGGACGAGATTCGCTCGAAAACCGAGGCGAATTTCTCGGCATCGCCGGCCTTGAAGGCAGCAGCGTAGCCAATCGGGCGAACCGTCGGTCCCGGGCACTCCCGCTCTGCCCGGACATCGTGCTTCCGCTGCGCTTGTCGGCACGCCGATCGCCGAACCCTGAGGCTCCGGCATACAAGCCGTATCACCGGGTGGGAATAGATCGACAGCAAATTTGGTGATTGCTAACCAACGTGCATTTGTCATACGTCATTCACTGTCGTCCATTTGTATCAGGAAGCCGAGATGATCAGGGCAGAGGAGGCGGCTGGCCTGACCGGCCTCATCTACGACGCCGCGTTTGACGAGCAACTCTGGGTCCCGGTGATGAACCGGATGGCCGACGCCGTGGGCGGGGGGGTCACGGCACTGATCCGCAAGAACCTCGCCACCGGCCAGGGACGCGGATTGTTCGGCCGCATCGAAGAAGCGCAGTTCACCGACTATTTTGGCCGCTTCGCGCGTGCCAATCCGTTGACCCATGCCATCATCCCGCTTCCCGCCGGCTCGTTCCTGATCGACTGGCAGGTGCTGCAGAAACCGGACTTGATGCGCTCGGCGTACTACAACGATTTCCTGTTGCGCCGGGACATCCACGGCGTTCTCGGCTTGATGGTGTGGCGCCAGGGTGCCGAGGCGGCGATCATCAATCTCACCCGGCCGCCCTCGATGGGCGAATTCCTGCCAGAGCATGCCGAATTGCTCGCACAGTTCATGCCGCACATGCGCCGCGCCGTGCGCCTGGCGGAGCAATTGCCCACCTGGCGCGGCCAGTCCGCCGGCTTCGATGCGGCGCTGGCCGCCTGGCATGCCGCCGTCCTGGTGCTGGATACCGCCGGCCAGCTTCTCTACGCCAACGCCGCCGCCGAGCGCATCCTGGCTGCCCGGGATGGATTCCACGTGTTGTACGGCGTGCTGAGCGCCTCCGATCCTCGGGCGGCAAGCCATCTGGAAGCAAAGATCCGCGCGGCGGCACAGGCCCGCGCCCCGGCCGGCGCCAGCATCGCGGTGCCGCGGTCATCAGGCCGCCGCCCCTACGCCGTTGACATTGCGCCCTGCCGCCCGGAGCACACCGGACTGTTCCCGTCGCCGGCGCGCGTGGTGCTGACCATTGCCGATCTCGACGCCAATGACGGGCCGGGCAACGAGGCCCTGAGCAACGTCTTCGGACTGACGCTGGCGCAAGCCTCAGTCGCGACGATGATCGCGCGCGGCCGGAGCCTGCGCGAGATTGCAGGCTCGCTGGGGATCAGCCTTTACACCGTGCGGCGTCACCTTGCCGATGTGATGGAGAAGACCGGCACCAACAGTCAGGCAGCGCTGGTGCTTCTGCTGTCGCGTATGCCAAAGGAGCCTGCATCGAGCGGCGCCACGGCGAGACGGCATTAATACCTCGACGCAGTGATTTTCACCGGTCGGATGGTGGCCACTCCGCATGGCATTGCGCCCCGTGTCATTGCGCCCGTGTCATTGCGCCCGTGTCATTGCGACGAGCGCAGCGACGAAGCAATCCCGGTCGTGCAGGCTCACAGACCGCCCGGAGGCGTTTCCGAACCGGATTGCTTCGTCGCTGCGCTCATCGCAATGAATTCCAATCTTGCTGCCGTGCATCCATGCTCTGCCGGCCTACAATGCTGATGCGTTCACCGGCACGCCCGTTATCAAACCCAGCACCTCGTTCATATGCGCCTCCGCCGTGCGCACTTCCCCGGCACGTCGCCCATGGCGCATCACGATAATGCGGTCGGTCACCTCGAACACATGCGGGATGTTATGACTCACCAGCACCACGGCAATGCCGCGTTGCTTCACTCGCTTGATCAGTTCCAGCACGCCCCGCGATTCGCGCACCCCGAGCGCCGCAGTGGGTTCATCCATGATCACCACCTTGCGGCCCCAGGAAATCGCCCGCGCCACCGCGACGCTCTGCCGCTGGCCACCGGACAGCAGCCCCACCGACTGACGCACCGACTTCAACCCCACCTGCAGCGAGGCAATATGGTCCCGCGCCTGCGCCCGCATCGCCGGCTTGTCGAGCAACCAGCGATTCCACCAGCGTGTGCCCGTCACCTCGCGGCCAAGGAACAAGTTCGCTTCCACGTCCATGTGAGGCACCACGGCGAGATCCTGATAGACCGTCTCAATCCCAAGCGCGCGCGCTTCGAGGGGCGAGCGGATGCTCACCTCCTGCCCCTCGAAGCGGATCGCGCCGCTGTCCGGCTGCAACGCGCCGGACATCAGCTTCACCAGCGTCGACTTGCCAGCCCCGTTGTCGCCGACCAGACCAACGATCTCCCCCGCCGCGAGCGAGAACGAGACATTGTCCAGCGCATGTACCGGCCCGAAATGCTTGGTGACGCCGCGCAGTTCCAGGATGGGGTCGCCACCCGTCATGCCATGCAGCCGATCGGCGGTTCCTTGAACGCAGCGGCCGCGCCCGCCGGTGTCGCGGCTTGCTTCCACCGCCGCATCCAGTCATCGACATTCGCGGCCGTGACGACCGGCATGTTCTGCGGCACCAGTTCCGGGTAGTGGCAATTCGACTTGGTCAGCAGGTTGTAGAGGATGCTGACGGTCTGATAGCCCCAGCCCCAGTAATCCTGCCCCACCAGCGCCTGCACATAACCATCTTTCACGAACGGCAGCTCCGGCGCCAGCACGTCCGTCGTAATGATCTTCACCTTGCCCTTGTTCTTGATCACCTGTGGCAGCGCGCTCATTTTGCCAAAGAACGGCACGCCCGCGACCATCAGGATGGCGCCGGCATCGGGATGGGACACCAGCAGGTTGTTGGTAAGCTGCTGCGCCTTCACCAGGTCGTCGTCGTGGAAGTACGGCCCTATCGTCTTGATGTTCGGGTATTTGGCCAGCGCGTCGGTGGCGCCCTTCAGGCGTGCGTTCAGGTTGGTGGCGCCGGGACCCCCGCTGACCAGGATCACGGTGCCGGACGTGCCCATCGCCTTCACCGTTTCCTCCGCCAGCTTCTGCCCCATGGCGTTGCTGTCCACGCCATAGAACAATTGCCGCTTGCTGTCGGGAACGTCGGAGTCCCAGGTAATCACCTTGATGCCCTGCGCCACCGCCTGCGCGATCGGTCCCACCAGTGGCTGTGGCGCATTGGCGTCCACGGCCATGCCACTTACGTGGCGTGACACGAGACCGGTCAGCACCTGCGCTTCCTGATTCGCATCGGAGGTGGTGGACGCGGTCCAGATCACGTCAACATCGCCGAGCTCTTTTGCGCGCTTCTGCGCGCCATAATGGGCGTAATAGAATACGCTGTTGTCCAGCGATTTCGGAATCACGGCGATGGACAGGCGGCGCGCGGCACGCGCCACCCAGGGACGCGCCAGCACGCCGGCACCGACCAACCCTGCTCCTGCCCGCAGAAGCGTGCGCCGGGTGGCAACACCAGGCTTTGCGTGTTGATCATCGCTCATCTCTTCGTTTCCTCCTGGTTTGATCCGGGGCGGTTATGCCCGCTGCAGTGCCTCCAACCGTTGTCGGGCAACGTCCAAGGTCGCCGCGGCCGCGATGACAAGCCCGGTGATAAGCTGCTGCCAATATCCGGCAAGACCCAGCAATATGATGCCGTTATTGATCACGCCGAGCAGTGCCGCACCGATCAGTACGCCCGGAATGGTGCCGCGGCCGCCATACAGGCTGGTACCGCCGATGATCACGGCGGCGATCACTTGCAGTTCGTAGCCCGTGGCCGCGTCGGGCAATGCCGTGCCGGCCTTCGCTGCCAGCAAAACGCCGCCGACTCCCGACAGCAAACCGGACAGCAAGTACATCGCCAGCTTGATGCGATCGACCTTCAGGCCAAGCAGGCGCGCGGCGGCTTCGTTGCCGCCGACCGCATAGATGTGCCGGCCGAACGGCGTCTGATTCATCAGCACCACCAGCATAAGTCCGATCGCCAGCATGATCAGCACCGGGATCGGCACCGGCCCGACTGTGCCATTGCCGAGCCACGAAAACACATGTCCTGCCGCATTGTCCGGCGGTGTGATCGCGGCGCCCTGCACAATGCCGTAGGTCAGCCCGCGCACGATGCTCAGCGAGCCCAGCGTAGCAATGAACGGATTGAGCCGGATGCGCGTGATGGCAATGGCATTGGCCAGGCCTACCGCGAGGCCGGCGGTCAATCCGGCCAGGACCGCCAGCCAAAGGCCAAGCCCCGCGGTCAGCACCAGGCAGCAGATCATCCCGGCGAATCCCATGGTGGACCCAACCGCAAGGTCCAGTCCGCCGCCGATCATCACCATCGCCTCGCCGAACCCGGCAATACAGATCCACGAAAAATACACGGCAACGGTGCCGAATATATTATCGATGGAAAGAAAATAGGGCGAGACGAACGTCAATGCGGCCGATATGGCCAGCAATGCGATCAGTACGCCAGCCCAGGGAATCAGCAGCACATGTGACAAGGCCGCCAGCGTGGGATGCAGCGGCGCCGCCGCGCCCGCGTGAGGGACCGATGCGCCTTCCCCGTCGGCGCGGGATACGCTGCTTCTCGACACGCGCGAACCGTTTCCGCTGCGGCCGGCGTGGGCCGGTCCCGCTTGTTTCCCTGCACGATGACCGTGCCGAGCAATCCGGGCCAGTGTCAAGGCAGATGCGGCGTAATAAACGGATAGTGCCCAAAATCAACGCCGCGTGACATGCACGTGCCAATGCTCAATCGGCGCTGCGACGAGTCTGGTGTTCTGAGTCTCACGGATCGCGTCCGGCCCATACTGCTGCCGATGCCGATCAATAACACGGCCTCTGCGCGCTCTGCGGCACGTCTTCCTCAGCGATTAATTTGCCAACCAGCCACGACACCTGACCCATCAGGCTGTTGGGTCACAGGCAGGATGCACAACCATGGTTGGGGCCTTATCCGCGGCTGCGATGGAAGAGTTTGCCCACGTGGCCTGATTGCCAGGACACTCGTTGTTGCCACGTGATAGATTCCGGACCAGGCCGAGATCGAACGACCGACCGCACCATGCCGACGGCGTACCTTGGCACCGCCGCCTCTTCGTGGCTTGGTGCGTTCCACCCACAGCCAGGTCGGGAGCAATCCGCATGATCCGTTTCGAACTCGCCTGGGACTCCCGCTGCACCATCGCCGAATCCCCGGTGTGGGATGCCAGCAATCGCCGCATCCTGTTCTGCGACATCCCAGGCAAGCGCATCCATGCGCTGTCCGTCGATAGCGGTGCGCACGAGACCTATGACCTGCCCGAGGTCGTAGGCAGCTTCGGCCTCTGCCGCTCCGGCAAGCTGGTCGTCGCGCTGCGCCATCGCGTCGTGCTCTTCGATCCACCCACACGCCGCGTGGAGGACCTTACCGGGGCGGTCGTCGAACCCACCACCAACCGCATGAACGACGGCAAGGTAGGGCCCGACGGCGCCTTCTGGGTCGGCAGCATGGACGAGAACACGCCCCGCCAGCCCACCGGCGCGCTGTATCGCGTGACGCCGGACGGGACGATCGAGCGCAAGGCCGAGGGCTTCCGCACGTCAAACGGCCTCGCCTGGTCGGCCGATGGCCGCACCATGTATCATTCCGACACCAGTCCGGGGATTCTCGAAGCCTGGGACTTCGACCCGGCCACCGGCGCCATCAGCAACCACCGCCACCTCGCGACACTGACCAACGAACAAGGCCGCCCGGACGGCGGTGCGACCGACATGCAGGGCAATTACTGGTCAGCCGGTCCCTCCGCCGGCTGCATCAACCGCTTCGCGCCCGACGGCACTTTGCAGGAACGCATCCCCTTCCCCGTCCCCGGCCCCACCATGCCCTGTTTCGCCGACGGCCACCTGTTCGTGACATCGATCCGCGACGGCAAGTCGTCCGACGTACTGCAACAGTTCCCGTCGCTGGGTGGATTGTTCCGCGCCGAGGTTTCGGTGCAAGGCGTGCCGGTAGCTTTGTTCGCCGACGGGTAATGCCGTATCGAGCGCGCCAATGCGGGGCGATCGGCTTTCCCGCCAGTGCGTAGCCCGGTGAGCAAGCCAGCCGATCGAGAGCCCGCTACTCCGCCGCTGCGCGCTTCAGGCGATCGGTGAACTGCTTGCGGAACTTCGCCACCTTCGGGGCGATCACCACCTGGCAGTAGCCGCTCCACGGATTGCGCGCGAAATAGTCGTCATGCTCTGGCTCGGCCGGATAGAATACCTGCAACGGCGCGATCTCGGTGACCACAGGACGGTGCCAGATTTTCGCATCGTTGATTTCCTGCCGCACTGCTTCGGCTGTCTGCTTTTGCGCGTCGGACTGCGTCAGGATGATCGAGCGATACTGCGTGCCGATATCATTACCTTGCCGGTTCAGAGTCGTCGGGTCGTGGATGGCGAAAAAAACGCGCAGCAGATCGGCATAAGAAAGTTCAGCCGGATCGAACTTGACCTGCACCACTTCGGCATGCCCGGTATCGCCGCCGCACACCTGCTTGTAGCTCGGGTTGGCGACACGGCCGCCGGCATAGCCCGACATCACGCCGCTGACGCCGCGCAGGTCCTTGAACACTGCTTCCAGGCACCAGAAGCAGCCGCCGCCCAGGGTCGCGATCTCGTCGCTCATTGCCTATGCTCTCCCCATCGCTGTAAGGGCGAGCATAGCCCGGGCGTCGGAAATTGTCAGGGCGCGGGTCCGCAGCGTGTCAATGCGAGGAGCGAAGCGAAGAAGAAACCTCCGGCATGGCCAGAATGCATTTGCTGGTCCCCTCGCCAAAGTCGCCTCGCCACAGTCCCCCCGCCACAGTCCCCTCGCCACATTGGGGTCCGGCTTCTTGGCGTGGTAGAATGGTCACCGCATGGAAGGACAGGCCGGTCATGCTACACATCGTGATCCTGTGTCTCTCTGGACTGATTGTAGCAGCGGGGCTTGCGGGATTCTTCGTATCGTTCTTGCGATCGCCACCGAACCCGGACAACTCGTCTCGCTCCAGCTGGTCGTCATTGACCGGCGGCGACCCTCCGGCGCCGTAACGCCATGCTCACTCACCATGTCATTGTGAGGCGTAAAGCGACGAAGCGATCCCTGTCGCGTGGGGGCACGGACGGTCCCGAACGAGATTGCTTCGTCGCTCCGCTCCTCGCCATGACATTGGGTGGGCGAGTCACGCTCCAATGATGGTGAGTGCTATGCGGCGACTCTTGCCCGCACAGCGTCATCAGGTGCACGAAAATTCGCGGTCGCCGGCACGCGGCCCGGCTGCGGATCAATGCCGCTGCGGCCGCCGTTGTTCTCGTAAATATGGATGTGCGGGATCACCGGCCGCACATTACGCTCGGCATCCAGCCACAGGCGCAGCATCAGGCGCTTCTTCTCCGGTTCCTCCCAGTCCTCGAACTCCGAGCGTGCGTGCATCACCGTGTAATTATTGAGGAACGTCGCTTCTCCGTCCTCCAGCCGCGTCTCGAATTGCAGCCGGCGTGCAGTGGCACGGAACGTGTCGATCGCGTCGATCTCCTCGGGCGCGAAAGCGCGCTTCAGTTCGCGGAACGCCGCGTTGAAGATCTCGCCAACGAAAAAAATACTGATTTTGCCACCGCGTTCGCTGAACACCGGGATATCATAGGGCGTGATCGGCGCGGCATCCGGCGCTTCCTCGCCGCGGCGGTGATAGGGAAAGCCGCGGCACAGTACCGGCATCAGATCCGGCCGCGTGGCAAGGATTTCGTTATGGATCGCCAGTCCCGCCGCATACTGGCTGAACCCCCCTGCCCTCGCCTGCCGCACACACATCAGCCCGACGATCTGGCCCAGGTCCACGTGCAGCGACAACTCGCGCCGGCTGGTATAGCCGCGGGCGCTTTCCGCCTGGCCGGGCGGCGTTTCATCCTGCACCAGCCCCAGCACGTCACCGCGCGCGCTCTGCGACACGCCGCGGCCGAAATGCGTGCCGATGGCCCAGAACATCGTACTGACAGCGTCCACCGAATGGTCCGTCACCGGAATGCCACGCAGGATTGCGATGCCGCGTCCGTCCTGGATTTCATCGAAGACGCGCGCCAGGTCGGCATCCAGCGCGGGATGACGGCAGTGCTCCGGCTTGATGTCAGCCACGGCGAGACCGGCCTTGCGCACGCGCAGCAACACATCTTCCAGCGCCCTGGCCTGGGCGCGGGAAAGATCGAACGCGATGTCGTCCTTGCGCAGATCGCTACCGTGCCAGGCCATCGGACCCGTGGCAGGCCTGGACAGGACCGGAGCAATGGCGAGGGACATGGCGGGTTCTCCGTGAGCTTGGACTTGCGGGAAGCGTGTCATCACGGGCATGGCAAGGCAATCCTGCGCTGTGCACCGCGTCACGGCCGGGCTTGACGGTTAGAAGCAGGAGAACGGAATGATCGACAGCATCAGCGCCATCACGCTGGCGACACATAACATGGCACGTGCCGTGGCGTTCTATGCGGCGCTCGGATTTGTGCTGAAAAATGGCGGCGCCGATGCACGCTTCACCAGCTTTCGCGCCGGCACGAGCTATTTGAACCTGACGACTGCGCCTGGCCTTACATGGTCCTGGTGGGGGCGAGCGATCTTCTACGTCGATGACGTGGACGCGCTATATGTGCGCGCCGTGGCTGCCGATCTTGCGCCGGACTTCGCACCTCGCGATGCATCCTGGGGCGAGCGTTATTTCCATATCACCGATCCGGACGGCCACGAACTGAGTTTTGCCCGGCCGCTGTCGCGCGGCTGACAGCGCTGGTTACGATTCAGTAGGTGGTTCCTGCGGCCATGGCGAATTGCTCCGCCACCGGACCGAGCGCCAGCGCCGGGAAGAAGGTGAGGCCACCCACAATCAGGATCGTGCCGATCATCAGGGTAACGAACAGCGTGCCATGGGTTGGGAGTGTGCCGGCCGATGCAGGGGCGATCTTCTTCGCTGCCAGCATCCCGGCGATCGACAGCACCGGAACGATAACCAGGAAACGGCCCGCAAACATCGCCGCCGCCAAAGTGATATTATAGAATGGCGTGTTGGCGTTGAGCCCGGCGAAGGCGCTGCCGTTGGTCGCCGCGGCCGAGGTATAGGCGTAGAGGATTTCCGAAAAACCGTGTGGGCCATTGTTGTTCAGCCCGGCAAGGCCAGCCGGCACGACGACCGCTACCGCGGTCAAGCCAAGAATGAAGGCCGGCACGCACAGCAACGCCAGCATGGTCATCTTGACCTCGTTCCCCTCGATCTTCTTGCCCAGGTATTCCGGCGTTCGTCCGATCATCAATCCGGCGGCGAAGACTGCGACGATTACGAACAGCAGGATGCCAAACAGCCCGGAACCCGGGCCGCCGACGATGACCTCGTCCACCATCATGTTGGCCAGCAGGATCAGGCCGGACAACGGCATGTAGCTGTCGTGCATCGAATCAACTGCGCCGTCGGACGAGGCGGTGCTGACAGTGGCGAACAGCGCGGATTGCGCGACGCCGAAGCGGACCTCCTTGCCTTCCATGTTGCCGCCGCTTTGGAGGCCGGTCGTCGACTGGCTAACGCCGGGGGCAGCGAGAGCGGGGTTGGGCTGCGCCTCGACAGCATAGATCGCGGCCACGCCGCCGAGGAACAAGACGGCCATCACGGCGTAGAGAGCCCAGCCCTGGCGCCGGTCGCCCACCATGCGGCCGAAAGTGTTCGTCAATGCGGCGCCAAGCAGAAAGATCAGCAGCATCTCGACCATTCCGGACAACGCCGTGGGATTTTCGAAAGGATGCGATGCGTTGGCATTGAAAAAGCCACCGCCGTCTCCGCTCATCACGGCGATGACCTGTTGCGACGCGATCGGGCCGCGCGCGAGCACCTGCCGGCCGCCTTCAAGTGTGGTCGCTGTCAGATACGGTCCAAGTGTCTGTGGCACGCCCTGCCACACCAGGATCAGACCGCCCATCACGCAAATGGGCAGCAGCACGTAGAGCGTGCCGCGGGTGATATCGACCCAGAAGTTGCCGATATGCTGCGACGATCGCCGTGCGAAGCCGCGAATCAGGGCCATGGCCACGGCGATCCCTGCCGCGCACGACATGAACGACTGCACCGTGATGCCGGCCATCTGCACGAAATAGCTGAGCGTCGTCTCGCCGCCATAGGACTGCCAGCTCGTATTGGTGGCGAAGCTGACGGCAGTGTTCATGGCCAAATCTGGCCCGACGGCACCAAACTGTTGCGGATTGAGCGGCAGCAGATTTTGCACGCGCTGCATGGCATAGAGCAATGCGATGCCTGCCGCATGGAACCACAGCAATGCCAGTGCGTAGCTGGCCCAGCCTTGTTCTTCGCTGGAATTGACGCCGGCCAGCCGGTAAATTCCATCTTCCAGGGGTTCGACGACCCGGCGCAACATGCCGAAACCATCGAACGCGCGGCTGATATATCCGCCGAGCGGCTTCACCGCCGCGGTGATGAGCGCGGCGAAAATGGCGATCTGGACCCAGCCTTGCCAGGTCACGGCTTGGAATCCGCGTTGGATTTGGCCGGGCGGGTCAGATTGACGCAAAGGCCAACGTAGCCGATCGCACCGGCAAATGCTGCTGCGACCAGACTGAGCATCAACAGGTCTGTCACGCCGTTACCCCGTATCGTCTGATGCGCCTATTACGTGACACCCGCCGATATCAGGCGCGCCAGCAGGCCAAAAGCCAATGCGGCCAGAAGTATGCAGCCGATCGCGATGAGGACCTGGCCGAGACTCGGAAAAGATTGAAGGCTGTCCAGGTGATGGGACGCTTTCAAATCCTGGCTCGGTGGCGCGGCTGGGGCCGCGGATACGCGACGTTCCATGTTGCCTTCAGCATTGTGAAGGACGCATAAATGTGCGGTTTGACGTATAAATGCCATGCTGCTGATGGTACGTGAGTGTGACGCGATCGGATCGGCGCTTGCCGCCTCTGCCGGCTTGCCATGGGCAGGCGAATGACTTCCGGCTTGGTCTTCCCGACTCGGAACGCGGGCGGTAATCCCGCACCATGAACCTCATGCTGTTTCCCGCCTCGCAGCACCGGGCAGACGACGTCCCCTCCGACGCCGATCTGGCCCGCTTCATCCCCGCCAATGCGATCGCCGCCGGCCGGGCCTATGCCCAGGCGGGGCGCGTACTGCGCCTGACCGTCTCCGATGACGGCACACGGATCGAGGCCGATACGCAGGGCAGCCGCCGCAAACCCTATTCCGAGACGATCGCACTGCGCCGCGACGCGCAGGGGCAGTTGCGCGTCATCGGCCTGTGCACCTGCGCTGTGCACACCAACTGCAAGCATGTTGCCGCCGTATTGTTCGTCGCGCGCGGGCGGCACAAGCTGGCGCCCGCCCCAGCCATAGCGACGCCCATCGCAGCGACGCCCACCGCAGCGACGCCCACCGCAGCAACGCCCA
>Ga0335072_10001651_pt1 | contig 35860 bp, 38 predicted proteins | sample Lox_Sample_21_FD_206725 | JGI IMG/M metagenome (GOLD analysis project Ga0335072, IMG submission 206725) | Soil microbial communities from Loxahatchee National Wildlife Refuge, Florida, United States - Lox_Sample_2.1 | ecosystem: Environmental > Terrestrial > Soil > Wetlands | place: USA... | reverse complement strand
CCGCCCTCGGCCGATAGACAGTATGCGATCACAGCGTCAGCCCGCCATCGATCACCAAGGCCTGGCCGGTGATGAACTGCGCCGCGTCGGATGCGAGATAGACTGCAAGCGCCGCGATTTCCTCCGATGTGCCCAGGCGGCCCATCGGCTGGCGCGCGATGAACGCGGCGCGCGCCGCTTGCACGGATCCGGCCGCCGCGGCGTTGGCCTGGATGCGCTCGTCCAGGCTGGGCGTGTGTACCGTGCCTGGGCACAGGCAGTTGCAGCGGATGCCGCGGGTCACGTAGTCGGCAGCGACGGATCTGGTCATGCCGATGACCGCCGCCTTGGTGGCGCTGTAGATGAAGCGGCTGGGCACGCCTTTCAAACTTGAAGCGACCGAGGCCATGTTGAGGATCACCCCATGGCCGCGTTCCAGCATGCCCGGCAGGAACGCCTGCATCGTGTGGAACATCGAGCGTGCGTTCAGCGCGAAGGCGAACTCCCATTCGTCTTCGGTGGCGTCGAGCAATGTGCCCTGGTGCACGAAGCCGGCACAATTGAACAGAATGTCGATGGGACCGGCGTCGCGGGCCGCGCGGGTGATGTCGACGGCATGCAACACATCGAGTTTGGCCGTGTGGATGCGGTCGGACGCGATCTGGTGCACCGTCGCCTCATTCACATCGGTGGCGATGACCCGGGCGCCCTCCGCCGCGAAGGCCAGCGCGGTGGCACGGCCGATCCCCTGGCCGGCGGCGGTGACGAAGGCGGTCCGGTTGGCGAGAGTGTCGGTCATGCGGGCCTCCTGATGGTCCTGGCTGTCATTGCAAGGCGCGCAGCGCCGAAGCAATCCCCGCGGGAGATTGCTTCGGCGCAGCGCCCCTCGCAATGACACCGAGCCGCCCGTCGGTGTCTGCGCGTAACTTCCCACTCGGCTGCCCACTCCGCCAGTGGGCAGGATTGTGGTTGACGGCCCAGCGCCCCGACGCCTGATTTCGCGCTGGGAGGACCCGTGGAGAAACGGACGTGAGCGAAACGCTCCTGCGCGAGATCGCCGACTACTGCCGCCGCGCTCGCATGGCCGAATCCACCTTCGGCCGGCTGGCGGTGAATGACGGCAAGCTGGTCAGCCGGCTGCGGCTGGGCGGGCGGGTAACCAGCGACACGATTGCCCGTGTGCGCGGCTTCATCGACCGCGCGCCCACATCGCCCACGAACGGTGCGGCGGTACCGGATGCCGCGCGGCTGGCGCTCGCCCCCACCAGTCTCGCCCCCGAACGTGCCTTCCGCTTCTACGACAACCGCCAGAAATACCTGCTTTTCGTCACCACCTGCAGCGAGAAATGGGTCATCGCCCAGCGCGTCGGCATGGAACTGGCCAACCTGCATCCCCGCCCACCCGCGTTGCGCGTGTTCGATGCCGGCATGGGCGACGGCACCGTATTGTCACGCACCATGCGCGCCATGCACCACCGCTTTCCCACCATGCCGTTCTACCTCGTGGGCAAGGAGATCAGCCTCGAGGACGTCCGCCTGGTGCTGGAGAAAATGCCAGACCGGCTCTACGAACATCCGGCGACGGTGCTGGTGGTGACGAACCTCTATTACAGCGAGGCGCCGTGGCTGAAACCCAATTCCATCACCGCCGCCACCAGCCTGGTATGGCACGAGCTCGCACTCACCGGTGCCACCGCGCATGATTTCGAAGCGCAGATCACCGAGGCCAACGTTTTTCTGAACGACCACTGGCGTGCCCGCGTCGGCCGCAGCGGCAATCCGATCTATGAAAAGCCCGTCGTTCTGGTGATCTATCGCGACGACCACCGTTTCTTGCTCGACCAGGTGCGCCCGCGCCGTGGTTTCACCGAGGCGAACTACGATCTGGTGATCGCCTCGCAACCGTATCGCGCGCGGGCACCGGCGGAGTTCAAGGCCGAGAAGGTGGTGGCACCCCTGGCACGCGCGCTGGCCCCTGGCGGGCGGATGATCGCCATCCACTCGCACGGCGACGATCCCGGCCTGGAGATCATCCGGCGCATCTGGCCTGGCGAGAACCCGTTCACGACCGACCGCCACGCATTGTTGCGCGCCACCAAAGCTGCGCTGGGTGGCGCCGGCCGGGATTTGAATTTCGGCGCCTATGCCGATGCGCGTGCGCTGTTTCGCTACGACATGCACACACTGCCCAACGAAATCAGCGAGACGATCGGCACCTCTACTCTGTTCGCCGCGTGGAACGCTGCGGTGTACGTGGCGCAGATCGAGGATCAGCGGCTGTCGGAAGCGATCGCATCCGGTGCCTGGCTGGAAGCCACGCGCGAGGTGCTGCGGCAGCACGGCGCGCTGTGGTTCTGGGACGAATCCTATGTAATTTCGCGCAAGCGGGATTCGCGGTGATGGACTCCGCCCTGCCGCAACGGATGGCCGCGCTGCTGCGCACATGCTCCATCGAACTTTCCCCCCGCGATGCGCTCGCCGGCGAGGCGCTGCGTGACTTGTTCGATCTCGGCACGACAGTGTTTGTCAACTTTCCCCCGAGCGTCCGCTATCCCGATGTGACAGCCGCCTGCGTGCGCCTGCGCCGCGCCGGATTCGAACCGGTGCCGCATGTCGTTGCGCGCCGGTTGGAAAGCTATGCCGATGCCGTCGAGTTCCTGCGGCGCCTGACGGAGCAAGCGGATGTTTCCCAGATCCTGTTGCTGGGTGGAGATACGCCGCGCCCGGCCGGCGTGTTCGACAGCGCGTTATCTTTGCTGTCCACGGGCGCGATCGAACGTCACGCGATCAAGGCAGTGGCGTTTGCCGGTTACCCTGAAGGCCATCCGCAGATCGCCGCGGGTGCGTTGCAGGCGGCCCTGGCCGTGAAGCTGGAAGTTGCGCGCCGGCGTGGGCTGGCGGTCTCGCTGGTGACGCAATTCGGCTTCGACGCGGCGCCGATCCTGCGCTGGATCCCAGCACAGCGCGCTGCCGGTGTTGCGTGCCCGATCCGCGTCGGGCTTGCGGGACCGGCGACAGTCGCAACGCTGGCGAAATATGCCGTGCGCTGCGGCATCGGCGCATCTCTGCGCGCACTGACGCACGGCCACGCGGCGATCGCCCGCATCCTGACGGAATCCGATCCAGGCGCGCTGATCGAGACATTGGTCGCCGGCGAAGACCCCAACGCACCGATCGACGCGCTGCATCTGTTCTGTTTTGATGGCGTAAGAAGAACCGCAGAGTGGCGCACGGGCTTCCTCTCGCGCGGAGCGGGAGAGGTCAGGCGAGGGTGAAGCGTAACGCCGCGATACCCGTACTCTAATCCTCTCCGCGCGTAACGCGGGAGAGGGGACAAATCATCACTCCGCGGCCAGCAGCTCCGGATGTACCACGTCGTGCAGCCGTGCGGCATAAGCCGCCTGCCAGTCCGCAGCCGCCAGCACGCACTCCCCGCTGCGCACGCGTTGGAAAACACCCGGCGTATCGACCAAGGGCGGCACGGTGCCATTGTCGCGCAACGCCCGTGCCGCCATCAGCAACCGCCGCCGCGTGCGCGTGATCATCTGATCACTCGGCGCCAGGTGTTCGAACGTGTGATCGACGATCTCGCCCATGCTTTCCGTGATCGCCTGGTCCTGCATGGCGATGTGCACGATGCCGGTATAGATCACGTCATTCCGCTGTGCTTCGCGGTCGATCAGGTAATCGTTCGACGCATTCTGCACCGGCCGCCAGCGGCCGAACCAATCGGTGGAATTCGGCTGATATTCCGGCAGCGGTGTCGACCCCGGAATCTGCGCACCGCCCTTCAGCACGGCGGTGCGCGACGCCTGCTTCCAGGAGAACCCGACAAACATCACGTGCGTGTCGTCCATCGGCACCCAGGCCCGCGCGATGACGCGATCGACGAAATCGCCCTGCGGAATGAAGGTCCAGAACGGAAAGGCGAAATGCGCGAACCGCCAGTACGTGGCACCCTTCTCCGCCGGCCGATAGGCACAGTACATCGTGCCCCAATCGGTATCGCCCACCTGATACGCCGGCGCGCGGTTACTGACCTGGTATTGCAGCCAATTGTCCGCGTCCACTTGATTCGGCCGCACCGACCCCACGTGCAACCAGGAAAAATGCGAGGTGTCGATGTCGCCTTCCAGCGCCTGCAGCCAATTGCATTCGCGCTGGGTGAAGTTCAGCGCCACTTCAGTTTCCGGCAACAGGGTCGCCTCGATCGCCGGCATCGGCGGCGCGGTATCGCGCGCGCCCATATAAACCCACACCGCACCGGCGCGTTCCACTGCGCGATACGCCTTCGCCTGCACCTTGGCGCTGAAATCCTGCTCCGGCGGCAGGTTGGGCATTTCCAGGCACTGCCCGTCGGTTGCGAATTTCCAACCGTGATACACGCAGCGTATCCCGCCGTCCTCGTTGCGGCCATAGAAGAGCGATGCGCAGCGGTGGGGACAGCGATGGTCCATGACCCCGACGCGGCCGGACTTGTCGCGGAACGCGATCAGCTTTTCCCCGAGCAACATCAGGCGTATGGGATCGCCCCCCGCCACCAGCTCGGACGATTTCAGCGCCGGCAGCCAATATTGCCGCATCAGCTCGCCCATCGGGGTGCCGGGACCAACGCGGGTCAGTTCCTGGCCTTCACTGGCGGTGGTCATTTGTCCCTCCCGTCGCGTTTGCCAAAACCTCTCCCACGCAGTGGGAGAGGTCAAGGCGCGCCGGCGCCGCGGGCGAGGGTGACCGGGCCGGCACACAAAGTCTGCTGCCCTCCCGATCGCTCTCACCCTCGTCGCCTGGCGGCACGTTCGACCTCTCCCACCTCACGGCAGAGGTTTTTCATCGCGACCTTGACGTCCCCCGCACTCCCGAGTGCAGATGCACCCGCACGCAACACGGGAGAACTCGTCCATGCCCGCCCGTATCAACCGCGCCATCGAACTGCTGTCGCAGGACCAGGCCATCTACTACGTCGGTCCGCACAGCGGCCACGTGCTGACCTACGCGCAAGGCAGGGACGATGCGGGCACCTGGGCCGACTACATCAACGTCGGCATGGAGCATGGCTGCTTCGACATGACCTGCCTTGCCGAATACATGAGGGGCTTGATGGATGCCGGCTCGACCCGCTCGGGCCATCGCACGCCCACGGTGATCGTGGAAGCCCCGGTGAATGGCATCAGCGCCGACCATGTGCGCTTCAACGCCTGGCAATTCCGCCAGATCCTGGGCCGCGGCGTGCACGGCATCCTGCTCTGCCAGGCGGAGAACGCCGACGCCGTTCGCGCCTTCATCGAATCGTGCCGCTATCCACATCACGCACAAGGCACCGATCCCGCGATCGCCTCCGCGCTGGCACGCATGCGCGGCGCGTCCGGCGGCACCGAAGGCAGCACATTGCCAAACGGCAAGCTGTTGCTGGGCATCGGCGCACGCGGCCGCGGTTCGGAATCCACCGCCGCGCCCATCTGGGGCCTGACGCAACAGGACTACATGCGCCACTGCGATCCGTGGCCGCTGAACCCGGAAGGCGAACTCTTGCTCGGCGTGAAACTGGAAAGCCCCGAAGGCATTGCCAATTGCGAAGCAATCTGTGCCGTGCCCGGCCTGGGATTTGCCGAAATGGGCCCTGGCGATCTGGGACTGTCGCTCGGCTACACCACGCTACAACGCGATCCCTATCCGCCCGAGATGCAGGAGGCGCGCGACCGCGTGCTGGCGGCGTGTAAGAAGAACCGCATCGCCTTCCTGGAAGGCGGCACGCCAGCCAACATCATCCAGCGATTGGACGACGGCGTGCGGGTGATCGCCGACCACAACGAGGAATCCGCCCGCCTCGGCCGCGCGCACCAGAAGCGGACGATGGCGGTCTAGGTGGCTCGTCGCACGCGGGTGACGCTGGGGCTAGGACTTGCGGTGCTGGTGCTGGTGCTGGATCAGGTGAGCAAGGCGCTCGTGCTGCATTCGCCGGCGCTGCAGGATGGCGGCTCCGTCACCGTTGTGCCCGGCATCCTGAACGCGGTGTTCACCTGGAACCTGGGCATCACGTTCGGGATGTTCCGCTACAGCTTCGCCTGGATCGTGCTGATCCCGGTCGCGCTCGCGGTGATCGTTGCCCTGATCGTGTGGCTGGCGAAGGCAGAGCATGTGCGCGTCTCTTGCGCGGTCGGCGCGATCCTGGGGGGTGCGGCGGGCAACGTCATCGACCGCATCCGCTACGGCAAGGTGGTGGATTTCCTGCACCTGCACCTGGGTGCGTTCGACCCGTTCCCTTATATTTTCAACGTCGGCGATTCGGCGATCGTGCTGGGAGTCGCCATCCTGCTGTTGGACATGGCGTTGTCCAGCGGCAAGCGGGCCGATACGCCGCGAGAATGAGCGCGGCCCCTGCTGTCATCGCGAGGTCCAAAGGGGTGAAGCGATCTGCTGCGAGATTGCGCACGAACCGTCCGCGCGCCCTCTCGCAGGAGATTGCTTCGGCCCTGCGGGCCTGGCAATGACATGGAACCGCAGGGCGTCATCCAGGCGCGGGGCCGGTCACCAGACCAGTGGTCAACCCGTGGCTCCACGCACCACCATCGAAACGGTGCGAAATGCCCCGATAACGGCTGAAAGCTCGTAACGGCTGAAAGCTCGTAACGGCAGAAAGCTCGTAACGGCAGAAAGCTCGTAACGGCAGAAAGCTCGCGCTAACGCCGTGCCATCTCGCGCAGATACACCGGCAAGTCGGTCGCTGGATTGGCGGCGGGCACGTCGAAGAACATTTCCGCGACCCAGCCGCGGTGGTACGATCCGTGATTCACCACGTGCAGCAAAATTTCCCCGCGTGTCATCGTGCTTTCCTCGCCGCCGATGAAGCGGAACCGGACCGGTTCGGCCAGACTCTCCGGCGATTGCGCTGCGCTCCAGTCGATCCACCAGCGGTTCATCGCCTGCTGCGCCGTCCATAACTCGTCCAGATCCTGGTGCAGCGACACGTTACGCGCCTGGAACCCGTGGTCGCGGCCCTCGATATGCGCCTGCCACACCTTATCGATCAGCAAATTGTGGTTCAGCGTGCCGATCACCGTCTTGAACAAGGTGGGGCGTTGCCTGGTGGCTTCGCCTGGCGGCAGGGCCGCGACCGCCTCGAAGGTGAGGCGGTCCGCCCAGCCACGATAATCCGCGAGCACCCGGGCGGTTTGCGTGTCCATGCGATTCCCTCCCGGATGATGGGTTGAAATTCAGCGCCGGTAATCTGCGCCCTTGCGCTCCACCGTGCGCACCAGCCCTTGCCATTCCATCAGGCCATAGTTCTCCGCGTTGCGGATCTTCCGCATCCGCTCGGCGGCCTTCTGCACGACATAGGGTTCCACCATGACAGGCGGTACATCCATCTGGCGCGCGGTCAGCTCCAGCTCGCAGGCACGCTCCATCATGTAGAGCCGCATCAGAGCGCCATGGATCGTCGGCCCGAAGGTCAGCAGGCCGTGGTTCATCAGCACCACGCAGCTTCCGTGCGCACAGGTGCGGCCGAGCGCCTCGCATTCCTCCACCGTGGCGGGCACGCCGTACGGGTGGTACGCAAGATCATCCAGTACATGCAGCGCATCCTGGCTGATCGGGCGCAGGCCGTTCTCGATCAGGGAGACTCCGGCGCCCGCGCGGGTATGGGTATGCAGCACGCAATTCGCGTCCGGCCGCGCCTTGTAGACGCCGCTATGAATGGTGAAGCCGGCGTTGTTGAACTTGCCGCTGGCGCCGAGCACGTTGCCGTCCATGTCCATCTTGATCAGCGAGGACGCGGTGACCTCATCAAACATCTCGCCGTAGCGGTTGATCAGGAAATGCTCCGGCTCGCCGGGAATACGGGCCGACATGTGAGTGTTGATCGTATCGGTCCAGCCGAAAAAATGGACAACGTGGTACAGCGCGGCGAGACCGCAGCGGGTCTGCCATTCGGCATCGGACATTTCGGTGCGGGCGAGTTGCAGGGCAGCGGACATCAGGGGCTCCGTGGTCAAACGATGAAGCCATCGTGCGGGAGTTGCCGCCGCGGTGCAACAGGCGAGCTGGGCGACACCCCCGTTATGCGGGCAGTGGGTCGGTTTGGACATTGGCTTTGGGTGGGGAGCGGACCTTGGCGCGACAGCACTGATCGCGGGGTCAGCCAGTGCGACAAATGACGCGGACCGCCGTCATGCCGCTGGGCGCCGCCGGCGGGCGGAGACGCGAATACCGTTGCATCCTGCCTGTGCTATCATGAGCCATGCAGACCGCTGACAGCGACCACGGCCGCCTCGAGGAACGGAGCCTCGCGATGCATCGGCTGATTGCCGAGAAGCTGCGGTCCGAACCCGCACTGCTCGCCAAGGCCCTGGATAATCTGCATCGCTGGCGAGACAGCGAAGGCAGCCCCGAGCCAGTGCTGGCCGAGTGGGAGCGGCTTCTGAGGGGCCCGGTCGGCCAGGTGATACAATTTATCACGGAGCGGTCCGAACGTGCCACGCGTCTGCGCCAGTCCAGTCCGTTCGCCGGTTTTTTGACCGCGGCCGAACGCAAGGCCATTTATGAATCGTACTCAGCTCGAACATATCATCCGGGCCGCCAGCCAGATCGCGGATGATGCCGAGATCGTGGTGGTCGGCAGCCAGGCCATCCACGCGCAAAACGCGAAGCTGCCGGCGATCGCCTTTCTCTCCGCAGAGGCGGACGTGTATCCCCGCAACAGGCCGGAACGAGCCGACGATATCGATGCGGCTATCGGCGAGCTGTCGCCATTCCACGCGGCATATGGTTATTACGCCCATGGCGTTTCACCCAATACCGCCATTCTTCCCGCGGGTTGGGAACAGCGCGTGATTCGCATCAGCAATGCGAATACGGGTGGCGCGACCGGGCTTTGCATTGACGCGCACGATCTCGCCTTGTCGAAGTACGCGGCGGGTCGCGAGCACGACCGGGCGTTCAACCAGGCCCTGATCCGGCATGGTATCGTCAGCCGCCGGAAGCTTGCGACGCTATTGCGCGTGATGCCGGTCGATGACGAGATGAAGGGCATTATCACGGCGCGTATGAAGGCGGACTACGCTGCGGTATCCCCTCGCCGTTTGGCGAAACGACAGACGGGATGGTGAGCGCGGAAATCAAGAATTTTGGGCATTTCCGTTGACCCAATAGCCGATCTTCCGCGAGAAGGTGACGGGCGCGCCGGCCGACCGGCGCGAGCTTCTGAAGATGTTGAAGGCCCTCACCCCCGGCGACGTGGCGACGGTAACGCGGATTGACCGCCTGGCGCGCAGCACCTTCGACCTGTTCGCCATCGTCAAGCAGATCGTGGACGCCAAGGCGCAGTTCCGTTCATTGGCCAAGCCGTGGGCCGACACCGGTACTAGCACAGGACGGCTGATGATCGCCGTGCTGGGCGGGCTGGCGGACGTGGGGCGCGACCTGATCCGCACCCGCACGGCGGAAGGACGCAATCGGATGAAGGCGGGCGGGCAGCACATGGGCCGACCACCGAAGTTCACCCCGCAGCAGCAGAAGGAAGCACGGCGGCGGCGGGCCGAGGGCGCGACGCTCAAGGAACTGGCCACGAGCTACAACGTCGGGCGGGCGACGACTTCACGGCGTTCCATGTAAAGAGCATTGCTATCATGCCGACACCAACGACCAGAGCGCTTATAGACCCGTTGTCCGTGTGTGCAGTGCCATTGCGAGCCCGCCACGACGCGGAAATCGTGGGCCATGCTACAGGATTTTTCTTCAAAACGCGGTGACCGTGTATTCCTGGTTTCGAACTGGCACGTATTCTCTGGGCGAGATCCGAGCACAGGTCAGCCAAAAGACCGGAAGGGGGGATTGTCCCTAACAATCTTATCTTCGCCTATCATCCGGCGAACGATCTTCAGAATCCCATAGAAATGGGAGGTTTCACTCAACTCCCCCGATGGATCCGTGCAATGGCTTCAACACAAGGTCCATGGGCAGCAAATCGACGTGGCAAGCCGCCCGCTCCAGGTCGAGAGACGAGACCTTATTACCGTAAGCCGCCCCACCACCGTCAGGCTACCGCGCGCCGGACCATCACCCCCGCCACCGTCAGCATGACCAACGCGATGAGCGCCATCGGCCAGGCCTGCTGCAAAACGACCGCCATCGGCATGTCCTGCAGGAACAAGCCGCGCGATGCCACCAGCATATACCGCACCGGATCGGCACGGCTGATGAATTCCACCACGGGGGGCATGTTTTCCACTGGTGCGGCATAGCCCGACAGCACGATCATCGGCGAGGCGATCACGAATACGCCCAGCATACCCTGCTGCTGCGTGCGCGCGATGGAGGAAATGGCAAGGCCGATCGCAGTACCGGTGAGCGTGAACAACACCAGCACCGCTTCCAGCAGCAGCAGGTGGCCCCGGAACGGCACACGGAACCACAAGAACGCTGCGACGATAACGATGTTGGCATCCAGCATGCCGACGATGACTCCGGGCATCGCCTTGCCTGCCAGAATCTCCAACGGGCGCAACGGCGTGACCAGCAATTGTTCCAGCGTGCCAAGTTCGCGCTCGCGCGACAGTGCCAGGGCGCTGATCAGCAGCGACATGATCATCGACAGCACGCAGACCAGGGCGGGCAGGATGAACCACTGGCTCTCCAGCGTGGGGTTGAACCAGTCGCGGGTCAGCAGCACCAGCGGCGTGTGGGTCGGGTGCAGATCGGCGTTGTAGTCGGCGACGATGTCAGCCGCGTAGCCTTGCAGCAGCAGCGCGGTGTTGGAGCGGCGAGCATCCACCAGCAGTTGCGCCTCGGCCGTAGTGCCCGCCAGGACGTGGGCGGAAAAATCCTGCGGCAGGTGCAGCACGGCCGCGACCTGTTTGTTGTCCAGTTCCTGCCGTGCCGCACCTGGCGATTGTGGCGCGGCGACGATGTGGAAAGCGGGTGATCCGGCGAACCGGCGCACCAGTTCGGACGATTGCGCCCCAGCATCTTCATTCCAGACTCCGAGCGCGACGTTGGACACATCGTAATTCGCGGCATAAGCGAACAGGACAACCTGCACGACCGGAGGAATCAGCAGCACGCGACGGGTCTTAGGGTCTTTCCAAAGCGCCGCCAGTTCCTTCAGCATCAGGGCCAGGATACGGCGGAACATCAGAATGGTCCTGTGGGATGGACGCGGCGCAGCGCCTCCCATGTCATTGCGAGGTGCCTCTCCGTCAATGCGGGGAGCCCCGCAGTCATTGCGAGCCGCGTAGCGACGAAGCAATCCCCCCCGTCCGCGCCCGTGGTGCCACCGCACGACGGAGATTGCCTCGGCCCTTTGGGCCTCGCAATGACAGAATGTGCGCGGCTCGGCGTCACTCCGCAGACAGGTCTCCCAATAACGATTTGTGCGCTCAATCCAGCCTCCGCCGCGTCACCAGTACTGTTCCTGCCACCGCCAGAGTCGCAGCGGCGGCCAAAGCGGCCAGGTTGGGGAGGATCACCGGCCAGACGTCGCCCGCCAGGAACATGGTTTGCAGGATCGACACCAGGTACCGCGCCGGGACCAAGTACGTGACGAGTTGAAGCCAATGGGGCATGGCCGCGATGTCGTACACCATGCCCGACAGCATCATCGCCGGCATCATCGTGGTCAGGAACGATATCTGCGATGCCACGAACTGGTTGCGCGACACCGTTGAAATGAACAATCCCCACCCCAGCGCAAACACCAGGAAGAAGGCGACCGCGATCGCGAGCGGCAAAAAGCCTCCGCGGAAGGGGACATGGAACAGAAAAATCGCCAACAACAGCGACACCAGCATGCTGCCGATGCCGAGCAGGAAGTTGCAGCCCAGACGCGCCAGGATCATCTCGCCCATATGCGCGGGCGAAGCGAGCAAGGACTCCATCGTGCCATGCTCCCACTCGCGGGAAACGCCTCCGGCGGTCAGCAACGTTCCCGCCATCGTCATGACCATGGCGATGACCCCCGGCACGATGGCATCAGCCGATCGCAGTTCCGGATTGAACCAATAACGGACCTGCAAATCGATTTGTCCCCCCGTGCTCAGCCGCTGCTCCTGCGCGCGGCCGGCGAGCCAGACCTCCAACGCGCCGCTGACGTAGCCTTCCAGCACGCGAGCGGTATTGGGATCGGTGGCGTTCAGGTCCAGCCCCGCAGTCGCGGGCCATGCGCCGTAACGTGACAAATGCTGCATGAAATCCTGCCGCACGACGACGATGCCGCGCACCTGGCCGGCCGCCAGCGCGATCTCGGCGGCATGCACGCTGTTGGCGCGTTGCACCGACAAATACGGCGAGGCATCCATCGCCTGGATCAGGCCGCGCACCTCTTGTTCCGGCGCATCCGCCACCAGGGCGATCGGCATGTGGTTGGCATCGAAGGAAATACCGAAACCCAGCACCAGCAGCAGGACCAGCGGCATCACGAATGCGATCAGCATGGCGGACGGATCGCGCACGACATGCTTCATTTCCTTGCGCAGCAGGCCGCGCAGGCGGATGGCGGCTGGAATCATGCGGCCTCGCGTTGCGCGGTGTCGCGCTCGACCAGGGCGATGAACGCGTCTTCCAGCGAGGGATCGGGCATCGACTGCGAGCGGACGCTGGCGCGCAGTTCGCCCGGCGTGCCGACCGCGGCGAGCCGGCCCTGGCTGACGATGCCCAAGCGGTCGCAATATTCCGCTTCGTCCATGAAATGGCTGGTCACCAGGATGGTGACCCCTTCGTCTGCCAGCGTGCCGATACGGTTCCAGAATTCGCGGCGGGTCAGAGGATCGACGCCGGAAGTCGGTTCGTCCAAGAACAGAATTTTCGGCGCGTGCAGCAGCGCCGCCGCAAGGGCGAGACGCTGCTTCAGGCCCAGCGGCAGGTCGCGCGCGACGGTATCGGCATGGGTGGTCAGGTCGAAGCGTTGCAGGGCGGAATCGATGGCGCGGCGCTGGGCCGATCGGTTCAGGCCGTAGACGCGGGCGAAGAATCGCAGGTTCTCGCGCACGGACAGTTCTGCGTAGAGCGAGAAGCGCTGGGCCATATAGCCCACACGGGCGCGGGCGGCGGCAGGCGCGCGCAACAGGTCCAGGCCGGCGACGCGGGCGGAACCGCCGGAAGGCGGCAGCAGCCCGCACAGCATGCGAAAGGTCGTGGATTTGCCTGCGCCGTTGGGCCCGAGCAAGCCGAAGATCTGGCCATGGGGGACCGAGAAGCTGATGTGGTCCACTGCGACGAAACTGCCGAAGCGGCGAACAAGGTCGTGGACCTCGATGGCAGGGGTAGGGGGAGGAGAGGTTGGGCGAGCAGGCTCCCCCTCCTCTTGTGGGCTTGGGCCGTGAAGCGGAGCAAGGCTGGGGGGAGGGGGAGCCTTGTATCTTACTCCCTCCCCAGCCCCCACCAACCGGTCGATAAACCCGTCCTCGAACCTTGCCGGCAGCGGTTCCAGCGCGGTGCCGCCAAGCGCCTCGGGCGTTGGCACCGCGGCGCCCGCGCGCAGCACCAGCCGCAGCGTGTCGCCGGCGACCAACGCGTCGAGCACCGCCGGGTTCTGTGCGGCGCGGCGCGCCACCGCGCGCCGGCCGGCGCCGGGCACTTCCAAGCGGAACACCCGTCCCGCCAGCGGCGCAAGGAACGCGTCGGGTGGGGAGTCGGCGAGCAATCGCCCTTGATGCAGCAGCAGCACGCGGCCGCAGCGCGCTGCCTCATCCAGGTAAGCGGTGGCCCAGATCACGGCCATGCCGTCGGCACGACCCTCGTCCAGCATGGCGTTGACGATCGCCCACAGCTCGCGGCGCGATACCGGATCGACGCCAACGCTCGGTTCGTCGAGCAATAACAGCCTGGGACGCGACAGCAAAGCGCAGGCCAGTCCGAGCTTCTGCTTCATGCCGCCGGACAGCTTGCCTGCCAGCCGCGTGGTGAACGGCGCAAGTCCGGTGAAGCGCAGCAGCCGCGCGATCCGTGCCGTGCGCAGGTCGGATGCCATGGTATGCAGGTCGGCGAAAAGATCGAGATTCTCGGCGACGCTGAGATCCTCGTAGAGACCGAAGCCCTGCGGCATGTAGCCGATCGCCGGATGCACGGCGGCGGCGGATGCAGCCATGTCCTGGCCGAGCACGTGTACACTGCCGGAGGTGGGGCGCAGCAAGCCGGCAATCAGGCGCAGCAAGGTGGTCTTGCCGGCGCCATCGGGGCCGACGAGTCCGGTAATCATGCCGGGATGAATCTCAGCGTCGATGCCATCCAGAGCCACGGCGCCTGGGTAGGCGTAACGGAGGTTGGAGAGGCTGATCACTTGATCGCACCCGCGAAGCGGGAGAGGTCGAGGTGCGAAGTAGCGAGGGTGAGGCTGATCGGGAAGAAAAATGCCAGTCTCCAGCCATTTTTCAGGTTGGGAGGATGGCAGCGTACCTCTCGCTTCACCCTCACCCTCGGTGCTTCGAACCTCGATCTCTGCCACCGCGTGGGAGAGGATTTCGTTATTGGAGGGGTTTTCATCGTTTTCCCTCCGCCAGATGCAGTGTTACCGGCATTCCCTGGCGCAGGCCTTCGTCGGGATTCTCCACCCGCACGCGCAGGCGGTACACAAGCTGCGTGCGCAACTCGGGCGTCTCCACCGTCTTCGGCGTGAACTCGGCGGCCGGCGACACATACCCGATCCGGCCACGATAGGTCCGCCCGCCATCCGCGCTGACCGTCACCGCCGTCCCGGGCGCCAACCGCGGCAGCAGCGGCTCGGGGGCGAAGGCGCGCACCCACACCTCGCCCTGGATCGCCACAGAGAAGACCGTGGCGCCCGGCAGAACCACCGTCCCCGGCTCGATCACCCGGGTCATCACGATGCCGTCGCACGGCGCCACCAGTTTCGTATACAGAAGCTGCGTGCGCGCCAGTTCCAGCGTCGCCTCCGCCGCGCGCAGATTGGCGCGCCCGGCTTCGATGTCCTGCACGCGCGGACCATTGGTGGCCTCGGTCAGCGCCGCCTGCGTCTGCGCCAGCTTTGCCACCGCCGAGTCCATCGCCATCCGCGCATCATCGAGCTGCTGCCGGGAGGACACGTTGCGTGCTGCCAGATCCTGCTGGCGCAGGAAACTCACGCGCGCGTCCGCCAGCGATGCCTGCGCAACGGCCAGATTGGCGCGCGCCTGGTCGATATCCTCGGGCCGCGTGCCTGCCAGCAATTCGTCGAGCTGTGCCTTCGCGGCGTCGCGGCGCGCTTCCGCGAGATCGGCCGCATGCTGATAGTTCGCCGCATCGATGGCCGCGATGACGTCGCCCTGTGTCACGCGATCGCCCTCGCGCTTGGTCATGGCGACCACCCTGCCTGCCACCTGGAAGGACAGGTCCACCTGCCGAATATCGACGTTGCCGTACAGCGTGCCCTGATCGGGCGTTGCGGACAGTCGTTGCAACAGCAACCATCCACCGCCGCCCAGCACGGCGATCACGAGCACCAGGAGAAAAATGCGTCTCATGCGTCCGGTCCGCGAGCCCGGCGCGAAGACTAGCGATACCGATCGACAGACCGGATGATCCAGGTCAATCGGCCGCGCCACGGCACAGACGTGTTGCCCGACTGCCGCGCCCACGACCTGCGCGCGTGCCATGCCCCGGGCGGCTCTGTTCCCGTCTCGCGATTGTTCTTTCGCACCCAACGCCCGCTTGACGCAGCAGAACGGTACAGGGCATTAACCTTTCGTCTCTATCAGCAACGTCTGGAAGAAATGTCCATGTCCATCAGGATGACGCGCCGGGCCTTCGGGGCCTCGGCCGCCGCTGCCCTTGCCGCACCCTTCGTCAGCCGGGCCGACGCCGCTGCACCGATCGAGCTGCGGTGCTCGCTCGATACCGCCCCGTCCCATCCGCGTAACGTCGCCATCCGCGATTTCCTCAGCAAGGTCGAAACCGCCTCCAACGGCCAGATCAAGACGAAATTGTTCGAGAGCGGATCATTGTTCCCCGACCTGCAGGTGGTGAAGGCGCTGGTGCAGGGCCAGGTGGAGATGGCCTGCCCCGGCACCTGGACCATCACCGGCTTCGTGCACGACGCCGATTTCTCGCAGCTTCCGGCATTCTACGGCCGGCCGATCGACGTGGTGCACAAGGCCACCGACGGCAGCGCCGGCAAGTTTGTCAACAACGAGATCCACAAGAAGCTGCATATCGAACTGCTGGGCGCCTGGTTCGACCTCGGCTTCAACCAGTGGTTCTCCACGTCGAAGCCGCTGAATTCGCTCGCCGACCTGAAGGATATGAAGCTGCGCAGCCCGGGCGGCGTGCTGAACTCCTGGCGCATCCGTTATTTCGGCGGGATTCCCAACGTGACGGCGTGGCCCGATGTGCCGCTGGCAATGTCGCAGGGCACGTTCGACGGGCTGATCAGCACCAATGAAAGCACCAACAGCTCCAAGCTGTATGATTCCGGCATGAAGCATTCCCTGCAGGACAATCAGGGGATGGGCCTCTACGTGCCGATGGCGAACCAGCAGTTCTGGAACAAGATCGGCCCGAAGATGCAGCAGACTATGTTGCAGCTCTGGGCTGAGAACCTGCCCACCTGGCGGCAGAACACCGCCAAATCGCAGCTGAATGGCCGCGCGGAATTGCAGACACACGGCGTCACTTTCGTGGACGTGCCGCAGACGGAGCTCGACGCCGTGCACGCGAAGATGGTGAAGGAGCAAGCCAAGGCCGTCGCCGACGCGCAGATTTCGCCGGAGCTGGTGAAGCTGGTCATGGCGGATGTCGGCGCCTGACACTGCGCGCCCGGGCGACCGGCTCGCCCGGGTGATTGCCGTCTGGGACCGTGTCGAGCGGCTGCTGGTGGGATTGCTCGGCGCCTTCGCCTTGGTGATTGCCGTAATCCAGGTGGTTGGGCGCTACCTGGATCCGGCGAACGCCATTACCTGGGCTGAGGAAGTCATCGTCTATGTGGCGGTCTGGGCAGTGATGATCGCCGCCAGCGAGTTGGTGCATCGCGATGGCCACGTGCGGCCCGACCTGGTGTTACGGCTGCTGAAGCCGCGCGTGCAACGCTGGGTGGAAATGTTCAACTGCCTGGTGGCGATCGCCTTCACCTTCGGCATGGTGTGGTACGGCTGGGTCGTGGTCGCCACGGCACAGTTGCTGGACCAGCGCAGCTCCACCGATCTGCAATTTCCCATGTGGATCTACTACCTGGCGCTGCCCACCGGCGGCGGCCTGATGTGCATACGCTACGTGATTCGCCTGCTGCGCTATGCGTTCTTCTTCGACCCGAGGACCATGACAGTCGGCCAGCACATCGCGGTGCATGACGAGGTGCCCGACCCCGCGATAACCTTTACCGAGTAAGCAGCGCCCCGCATGTGGACCATCGGCTTCCTGGTGTTGTTCTTTGGCCTGCTGTCCGCGGGTATGCCGATCTTCCTGGTGCTGGGGGCGTGCGCCTCGGTCCTCTATTTCGTGTCCGGCCAACCGATCATCGGCCTGGCGCAGAACATGATCGACCAGCTCAACTCCACCACGCTGATGTCGCTGCCGTTGTTCGTGATGGCGGCGGCATTCATGCGCCGAGGCGGCGTGGCGCAGGCGCTGGTGGATTTGTCGGCAGCGTGGCTGGGCGGGATCAAGGGTTCGCTCGGCCTGGTCGCGGTGGTGTCCTGCGCCTTGTTCGCGGCGATCTCCGGGTCGTCGGTGGCGACTGCCCTTGCGATGGGCACCATCCTACTGCCGGCGATGATCGAGCGCGGTTATCCGCGATCCTTCGCGCTGGGCGTGCTGGGCGCATCCGGCACTATTGGCGTGGTGATACCGCCGTCGCTCGCGTTGATCCTCTACGGCATCGTGACAGAGCAATCGGTGCCGCGCTTGTTCCTGGCCGGGATCCTGCCGGGGTTGTTGCAGGCCGGCGCGTTCTTCCTGTGGGTGCTCTACTACGCCCACCGCAAGAATTTTCCCCGCGAGGAGCCGATGCCGATCGGCCGCCGGATCGGCGTGACCTTGCACGCATTACCGGCCTTGCTGGTGCCGTTCGTGGTGCTCACCGGCATCTATGGCGGCTTCATGACAGTGACGGAATCCGCCGCCATCGCCGCAGTGACGGCCTTGTTCGTCAGCCTGGTGTTTTATCGCGGCTTTCCCTGGACCAGGACGCTGGACGTGATCGCCGAGGCCCTGTCCAGCGCCGCCGTCATCATGCTGATCATCGCCACCGCATTGGTGTTCGGCCACTGGATGACCGGCTCCGGCATACCCGGCCGGCTGGTGTCGTTCACCGCACATCAGGGGTTGGCGACCTGGCAGTTCCTGCTGGCGATGAACATCATGCTGCTGGTCATCGGCTGCTTCCTGGAAGTGGTCAGCACGCTGCTGCTTGTCATGCCGATCCTGGCGCCAGTGCTGATGCCTCTGGGAGTCGATCCGGTGCATTTCGGCATCATCTTCACCCACAACATGGAAGTGGGGCTGGTGCATCCGCCGGTGGGACTGAATTTGTACGTGCTGTCCACCATATCGGACGCCCCAATCGGCGAAGTGATCCGCGGCATCCTGCCGTTCCTGATCCTGCTGCTGATCGTGCTGGGGCTGATCACCTACTGGCCGGCGATGACGCTGTGGTTGCCAAACCTGGTGTTCGGGAAATAATGGGCCGGCAACGACGCGGCACGGCGGGTTCGTGCCGGTCTCATAACGGAGGGGACCAGGCCATGCGCATTCACAACATCTATGTCGATGACGCCGGCGAGACGCATTGGCGCGACATCGAAGTCGAATGGGTGGAGGAGCGCAACGGCAGCAAGCTGTCGAAGCGCCTGCCGGCCACCGGCATCATCTTCCGCGAGACCGGCGGCGACTACGACCTGAGCTGGCACCCGGCGCCGCGGCGGCAATACATCATCAACCTCGATGGCGGCGTGCAGATCACCGCGAGCGACGGCGAGGCCCGCCAGATCGGCGCCGGCGAGGTGATCCTGGTGGAGGACGTGCGCGGCAAGGGCCACCTGTCGAAGTCGATCGGGGGGAAGATGCGGCATTCGATCTTCGTGCCGATCGAATAGGCCGACAAACAAACCTGTCACGGCCCGGGTCGCGTGCCGTGAGCAACAGGATAGGGCCCGCATGCACACGAACCTTCCCCTCCCGTTGTGGGAGGGGGCCGGGGGCAAGTGCGCTGGAACTTCTTGGGTCACCCCCTCAGCCTGAGCCTGGTCCGCATTCGCGGCCCAAGCCCACAAGGGCAGGGCAATCGCTTTCGGGATAGGGACGGGCTGCGGCACGCGGCCCATCACGCGATGCCCGTGCCGCATGCGGCAAAGCAAGTCAGTTGACCACAGATTTCACAGATTATGCAGAATCCTTGCCAAAGTGGCGCATGAACATGGAGAACACGGCGTCCGGTGCTTCCTCGGGCACGTAGTGGCCGCAGTCGATCGGGCCGCCGGCCGCGTTCGACGCATAGTCGTGCCAGACCTTCAGCACGTCGCCGTGCACGGAGCCGGTGTGACTTCTGGCGCCCCAGGTCACCAGCAGAGGCGTATCGATCTTCCGCCCGAATTCGTAATCCGCGGTATCCATCTCGAAATCGCAGGAAGCGCAGGCGCGGTAGTCCTCGCAGGAGCCGCGGATCGTCTTCCAGGTGAAGCAGCGGACATATTCGGCGAACGCCTCGGGGTGCATGAAGCCGAGGCCGATGCCGGGCTTCGACAGCTTCTTTTCCATGTAATACGCGGCCGGCACACCGGCCATCATGCGTTCCGGCATGTCATACGGCTGGATCATGAACAGCCAGTGCCAGGATTTGGTGGCCCATTGCCTGGAGGTATGGGTCCAGATGTAATGGTTCGGCAGGATATCGACCAGCGCGGCGCGTTGCACGCGGTCCGGATGGTCCAGGCACATGCGCGCCGTGGTTCGCGCGCCGCGGTCGTGCCCGGCCACATTGAACTGGCGGTAGCCGAGCTTTTCCATCACCTCCACCTGGTCCAGCGCCATGGCGCGGAAGGAGTAGTTGATGTGGTTCTCGCCGCCGTCCTCCGGCCCGACGCTGTCGCCGTAGCCGCGCAGGTCGGGGCAGACGACATGGAAATGCTGCGCCAGGCGATTGGCGACGGCGTGCCACGAGACGTGGGTCAGCGGGTTGCCGTGCAGCAGCAGCAAGGGCGGCCCGTCGCCGCCGTGGCGCAGATGGATGCGCGCGCCGTTGGTCTCGATTTCGGTGCGGATGAAACCTTCGAACATGGCGCGCGCTCTCCTTCTTATTGCTCGCGGCTGGTATCAGGTGGCGTCAGTCGCTGCCGCGACATCCAACAATACGCCGTCGAGAATGTCGATCATGCGGTCGATCTCCTCCAGGTTGACGGTCAGGGCCGGCATGAAGCGGAGCGTGTCGGGCCGAGGCGCATTCAGCAGAAGACCCCGCGCCAACGCTTGTTCCGCGACGCGGGGGGCAATGTTGCGATTCAAATTCAGGGCGCGGAGCAGGCCCTTGCCGCGCACCTCGCCGCCTTGACGGCGTTGCGATAGCGCCGCCAGGCGGTTGGCAAGATGGTCGCCGGCTCGCGTGACCGCATCCAGGAAGGTGGGCTGCGTGATCTGCTGGATGATCGCGCAACCGACTGCGGCCATAATTGGGTTGCCACAGAATGTGCCCCCCTGGTCGCCGGGTTCGAAGCAGGCGACATCGCGATGCGCGAGCAATGCGGCGAGCGGGACACCGCCGCCCAGGCCTTTTGCCAGCGTCATGATATCAGGCGTGATGCCAACATGATCTGCACAGAACATGCGGCCGGTGCGGCCGATACCGGTCTGGATCTCATCGAGGATCAGCAGGATGCCACAGTCGCGCGTCAGTGCACGCAGGTCGCGCAGGAAGGTATCGGTGGCTTCGAACACGCCGGCCTCGCCCTGGATCGGTTCCAGCATGATCGCGACGGTGCGCGGCGTGATGGCGGCCTTCACCGCGGTGAGATCGTTGAGCGGTACTTTGACGAAGCCAGAGACCTTCGGTTCGTAGAGATGTTCCCATTGCGACTTACCGGACGCCGACATGGTGGCGAGCGTGCGGCCGTGGAAGCCGTGGTCCATGGTGATGATCTCGTAGGCGCTGCCGCGGTATTTCGTGCCCCACTTGCGGGCGAGCTTGATGGCACCTTCGTTTGCCTCGGCCCCGCTGTTGGCGAGGAATACCCGATGCAGGCCGCTGTGTTGCGCCAGCATGTCGCAGAGGCGGATCATCTGGTCGTTGTAGTAGGCCGGGCTGCAATTGATCAGCCGCCCGGCCTGCTGCGCCAGGGCATCTACCAGCGCGCGTGGCGAATGGCCGAGCGTGTTCACCGCCCAACCCTGGACGAAATCCAGGTAGGTGCGGCCTTCGGAATCGGTAAGCCAGGAACCCTGGCCGGATACGAAGACGATCGGCGGCCGTGGCGTGATGTTCATCACAGCGTCAAACGGGCTGGGCGTAGGGGTCATTGTTGTGGTCCTTGCTGCTGGAGAAAAGCAGCGGCGAAGGGCCTGAACGCACGAAGGCCCCCGACGCTGCCGACGGGGGCCTTCGTGCTGGTTCCGCGGATTCTCGCTAGCGCGCGCGCAAACCCCACACCCCCGTCAGGAGACGGCGGCGTCGGCGGGCGGTGGCGATGCGGGATGCGAAAAGCATGTGGCGTTCAGAGCATGTTCGGGGGCCGGAAGTCAACCGGCAGGAGTTGCGTCTTGTCCACCGGGTTGCAATGACGGTGGCGGGTCACCCAGATGGCCGCGGCGCTCCTCGCAATGACATGAGGGGGCATCGCAATGACAAGACAGGGTGTGTGCCAGATGGAGGTTTCAGCATGGCTGGAAAGATTTACGTGGGCATCGGCGGCTGGACTTTCGAGCCGTGGCGCGGCGTGTTCTATCCGCCGGGCCTGCCGCACAAGCGCGAACTGGAATTCGCCAGTCGCAAGCTGACCTCGATCGAGATCAACGGCACCTATTATTCGACCTTCAAGCCGGAGAGCTGGCGCAAATGGCACGATGAAACGCCGGATGGCTTCGTGTTTTCCCTCAAAGGCTCGCGTTTCTGCACCAACCGCAAGCAGTTGGCGACGGCAGGGGAGTCGGTGGCGCGTTATATCGGCCAGGGTGTCGCAGAGTTGAAGGACCGGTTGGGGCCGATCAACTGGCAGTTCATGGCAACCAAGCAGTTCGACCCCGACGATTTCGCGCAATTCCTGGCGTTGCTCCCGCGTGAGGTCGATGGACTGAAGCTGCGCCACGTGCTGGAGGTGCGGCATCCGAGCTTCAAGGACCAGCGATTTTATGACCTGGCGCGCCGGCACAACGTCGCGATCGTGTTCGCCGAATCCGAGGAATTTCCCGCGATCGACGAACCGACGTCGGATTTCACCTATGCCAGGCTGATGCGTTCGGACGAGTCCGTCGCAACCGGCTATCCTGCCGCTGCGCTGACCCGATGGGCGACGCGCGCCAAGGAATGGGCGAAGCGTGGCGATGTGTTCTTGTACTTCATCTCGGGTGAGAAAGTGCGCAATCCGGCCGCAGCGCAGGCCCTAATTGCGCGGCTCGGCGGGGGCAAATGACCGTCTGGGCGTTGCTGCTGGAGTATGATGGTGCCCCGTTTGTCGGTTGGCAGCGCCAGCAGAACGGCCTCTCGGTACAGGAGGTATTGGAAAGCGCGGCGGCGCGGCTTTCCGGCGGTACCCAGGTTTCGACCGTTGTCGCCGGCCGCACCGATGCCGGCGTGCACGCCGAGGCGCAGGTTGCGCAGCTCACGCTTGCCACATCGCTGTCGCCGGACCGGCTGCGCGAGGCATTGAATTACCACATGAAGCCGCATCCGGTTGCCGTGTTGCGTAGCGCGTCGGCTCCTGATGGTTGGAATGCGCGCTTCTCCGCGATTGGCCGTGCCTATCGTTATTGGATTCTGAACCGACGCGCGCGTCCGGTGCTGCAGGACGGTCGAGTTTGGCACGTACCCGCGCCGCTTGATGTCGCGAGGATGCACGAGGCGGCGCAATTACTGCTTGGCCGGCACGATTTCACCTCGTTCCGTGCCGTCGGGTGCCAGGCGAACAATCCGGTGCGGACGCTCGACCGGTTGGATGTGCGGCAGAACGGGGACCTGGTCGAGGTGGTCGCGGAAGCTCGCAGTTTCCTGCACCACCAGGTGCGTAACATGGTGGGGACGCTGAAGCTGGTCGGCGACGGGCATTGGGCGCCGGGGCAGGTCGCCGCCGCGCTGGCCGTGTGCGACCGGTCCGCGGCAGGACCGACCGCTCCGCCCGACGGATTGTACCTGACGGGCGTACGCTACGCGGTCGACTTGTTCGCATGAAACGCAAACGGTTTAGCTTTCTCGTGATGGCCGCGCCTTATCCTGATGCCAATGAGGTTTGACCCGGCTTCTTCACAGGCCGATGGGGCGCGATGCACCAGATAGCGACCCGATCCACCGTGCGTCGATGGCCGGGTCAAGACCGGCCATCGACGGGGTGAGGCGTGGCGTGGCCGGGTCGGCTGCGCGGAAGATCAAACGTCCAACCGATAGAACCGCGACGCGGTGCCCGAGAACAGATGGGTTTTTTCGGCCGTGCCGGCAGCGCGCGCGAGAATTTTGCAAGCATTCCAGAATGGCGCGTAGGCGTACGACCCTTTGTCCACCGGGAAGTTGCTTTCGAACATGCAGCGCGACGCACCGAACGCGTCGATGCAGGTTTCGACATACGGCTTCCATGCCGCCGCCAGCGCTTCGGATGACGGCGGATCGGCTTGTTCATGAAAGTCGAAGCCATTGATCCGCATGGCCATGCCGCCGAGCTTCACCACGACGTTCGGACACTGCGCCAGCGCACGGATCGATTTCGACCAGGCGGCAAACACGGCGTCACGCTTGCCGGCATAGGCGCCGATGGCGAGCGGGCCGCCAACATGGTTCAGGCAGACCTGCGTTCCGGGAAACGCCTGTGCCAGGGCGGCAAGATCGTCGATCTGCGGATGATACAACCACGCATCGAAGCTCAGGTTCAGCGGCGCCAGGCAAGCGAAACCCTCGCGGAACGTGCGGTCGCCCAGGAGCCCGGGCGGAGGCGCATAGGCTGGGTTCATCAGGCTCTGGTCGGCATCCCATGCGGTGATGTGGCGGATGCCGCGGAAACGGTTGCCGCCGGCGCGGATATGCGCTTCCAACACGTCGCGCACCCGCGCGCCCAACCGCAGGTCCGCGTGGCCGACGATACCGGCGCAGATCCTGGTATTCCCATACTGTCCGGACGCACTCATGGCCGCGACGCCGTTGACGAATTCCGTTTCGCCGACCGGTTTCATCTCGTCCGGGCCGCTCGCTCGGTGCATCGAGCGGCACTGCACGAACACTGTCGCGACGATGTTATGGCCGCTGCCGGTATCGGCGAGCAAATTGTCCAGCATGTAACGCCAACCCGGGCGCTCCCACAGATGGTGGTGCGGATCGACGATCGGCAATTCGGGTTCCAGGATTGGCTCGACGCGACGCGCCAGCCAGTCGTCGCGGACAGGGATGTAGGGGCTGGATGCGGTCGTAGTGCTCATGGTCGGTTTCCTCCCGTTTGTACCGCGATGGAGCGGCGATGGCTCCGCGCGAGGGAGATTGCTTCGGCGCGCTGCGCCTCGCAATGACGGGCGGGCCGCACCCGGCAGTAACAGCTGGGCCGCAGCCCGCCCTCAGAAGCGCATCAAAAGGTTGGATAGGTCCTGGGCCAGATGACCTTGTCAGGCGGACCGGGCGGCGAGGGCGGCCCCACTTTGCCGCAGGCGGTCAGTGCCATCACGCAGGCCAGCGCCGCCGCGAGCCACGCCATGCGCCTCATGCTGTGCGCAACGCGGCGAGCCACCGCGCCGTCTCGCGCGCGACATTGGCCGGTGCGGTGCCGCCATAGCTGGTGCGCGACGCCACGGACGCATCCACGGTCAGCACGGACAACACCTCCGCCGTGATGCGCGGTTCCACCGCCTGTATTTCCGATAGCGGCAATCCGGCAAGATCGACGCCGAGTGCCTCAGCCCGCGCCACCAGCCGCCCGGTCACATGATGCGCGTCGCGGAACGGCAGATGCAGCACGCGCACCAGCCAGTCGGCGAGATCTGTCGCGGTAGCGAAGCCTGCGCCAGCGCAGGCGCGCATGCGGTCGGTATCCGGGGTCATGTCGCGCACCATGCCCGCCGCCGCGGCCAGCGACAACGCCCAGGCATCGGCGGCATCGAACACCGGTTCCTTGTCCTCCTGCATGTCCTTGGCGTATGCGAGCGGCAGGCCTTTCATCACCGTCAGCAACGCGACCAAAGCCCCTGTCATGCGCCCGGTTTTCGCACGCACCAGTTCCGCGGCATCCGGATTGCGCTTCTGCGGCATGATAGAGCTGCCGGTGGTGAATGCATCCGACAGGCGGATGAACGCGAAGGGTGCGCTGGACCAGATCACAATCTCCTCGGCGAAGCGCGACAGGTGCATCGCGGAGATCGCCGCCGCCGACAGGAACTCCAACGCGAAGTCGCGATCCGATACCGCATCGAGCGAATTGGCGGCCGGCCGGTCAAAACCAAGTTCCTTCGCTGTCATCGCGCGGTCGATCGGGAACGACGTGCCAGCCAACGCCGCTGCGCCCAGGGGCGACTCATTCAGTCGCCGTCGCGCATCGGCCAGGCGGGCGCGGTCGCGCGCAAACATTTCGACATAGGCGAGTAGGTGATGGCCGAAGGTGACGGGCTGGGCGGTCTGCAGATGGGTGAAGCCGGGCATCGGGTTGGCGGCATGCTCTGCGGCACGTTCCGCCAGAGCCAGCATGAGGTCGGCGAGCTGCGCATCCAGGCCGTCGATCGCATCGCGTACCCACAGACGGAAATCGGTTGCCACCTGGTCGTTGCGGCTGCGCGCGGTGTGCAGGCGGCGACCGGCGTCGCCGATACGTTCGGTGAGGCGCGCCTCGATGTTCATGTGGATGTCTTCCAGCGCCGTATCGAACAGGAAACGGCCGGATTCGATGTCGTCGGCGATCGCCTGCAGCCCTTGGCGGATCGCTTTTCCGTCTTCAGCGTTCAGCACGCCGATTTTCGCCAGCATCGCGGCATGCGCCAGCGAGCCGCGAATGTCCTGGCGCCACAGCTTGCGGTCGAAGCCGATCGAGGCATTTATCTCCTGCATGATCAGCGATGGCCCCCCAGCAAAGCGCCCGCCCCATTGGGCATTCGCAGCGGCGTTGCGGCGTTGCGGATCGTCGGTCAATGAAGGAGGTCCATGATGGCTTTGATTTCCCGCCGGATGATGCTGGCGGCGGGCGGGACCCTAGCGGGCGCGGGTTGGGTGCGCAAACCGCGTGCACAGGAACTCAAGCCGCTGAGCGCAGCGTTGCAGCCGGTGAATCCGCCGGTGATGGCGCCGGATATCGCGTTCGTCGATGCCGGCGGCAGGACGCACCATCTGTCGGAATTTCGCGGGCATGGCATGGTGATCAACCTCTGGGCCACGTGGTGCGCGCCCTGCGTTGCGGAAATGCCGTCGCTGGCGGTCCTGTCGAAGACGCTGGCACCGGCGGATATCGCCGTGTTGCCGCTGTCGTCCGATCACGGCGGGGCGGCGGCCGTGGAGGCTTTCTTCCGCAAGCATGACATTACCGGACTGCCTGTCCTGCTGGACCCGCAAGGCGCGGCGGCGCGGGCGTTCGGCGTGGAGGGTATTCCCACCAGCGTTGTCATCGACAAGAGCGGGCGGGAGCAAGCGCGGCTGTCCGGCTCGGCGGACTGGTCTACGCCGGCCGCGGCGGCGGCTGTGCGAAAGCTGGTGGGGTAGCGGCCAGTTCAGCACGGCCAATGCGGCGAGGCCGTAGGCACGGGCGGTTAGCAAGACGCCGAGGCCGCACGCAATTGCATTCGCAGCGGCCGCCTCAGCAACCCGACCGCAGCCGCCGATAATGCCGCTGTGCCTTGGCGCGGTTGCCGCAGGAAGCCATGTCGCACCATCGCCGGCTGCCGGTCTTGCTGCGATCGACGAACAACCACAGGCATTCGTCGTTGGCGCAGCGGCGGACAGAGCGGTGCCTGGCCTGCACCAGCAGTTCGGCGGCGGACCATAGGACAGGGGCCAATAGTGCGGCTGCGGTGGGGCGGACGTCGGCCGCGGCCCAGGTGAAACCTTCACCGCTGCGCACCAGGCGATGCCGGCATGGTGCGTCGCCCAACGCCGTGTTCAATGTGGTGAAGTCCGCTTCAGCGATCGCGTTCCCTGCCGCAACGGCAAAGGCGCACCGGAAGATCGTTTCACGCAGCGTGAGGGCCTCCGCAAACAACCGCGCCGCACGCTTCGGATGGCGCCGCGGCCACTCGGCGACCGTGGCAAAGCACGGCGAGGATCCCTGCCCGGCGGCGGCAAGCCAGCGCAGCAGGTCGGGCAGACCGGCCAGCGTTTCGGTGGGCGTGATCTTGCCGCGCCATGACAGCGTATTGGCGAACTCCAGGCACAGATCGTCAGCCGGCGCCGGCGCCGGGACAATTGGGGGGCTCGCGTGCGATGGGGCTGTCATCCGCGCCGCAGCCTAACCATCTAGGGGGTTGACCGTCCAGCCGGAACCGGCCTGCATAACCTTTTAGCTGGTTATGATCGGGGAAGAGCGCAGATATGGCAGCCACCACGTTGCTGGCTGGCGGATCGATCACCGCCGTCGACTACTGCTGCAACCGCGGCCCGGCCGATCCGCCCTACCCAGAGCAACACGACAGTTTCCTGGTCGCCTATGTCCGGCGGGGCAGCTTCGGCTATCGCTATCGCGGCCATACGCACGAACTCATCGCCGGTTCGGTATTGCTCGGCCGGCCTGGCGACGAATACCTCTGCACACACGACCACACCTGCGGCGACGAGTGCCTCGTCTTCTCCTTCGCTCCATATGTTGCCGAGACGATCGGTGGCGCCGCGTTCTGGCAAACCGGCTGCGTGCCGCCGGCCGCCGCCGCGATGGTGTTCGGCGAACTGGCGCAGGCAGCGGCAACCGGCGTCGAAATCGGCCTCGACGAGGCCGGGCTGTTGTTCGCCGCAAGCTGTGCCGGCGTTGCCACAGCTCAACCGCCGCGCCGTATCGGCATCAGCACGCGCGATCGCCACCGCATGGTGGAAACCGCGCTCTGGATGGAATCGCTGGCACACGAACAAATCTGCCTGGAGGCCGCCGCCGGCACCGCCGGCCTCAGCCCGTTCCACTTTCTGCGTCTTTTCTCGGCCGTCCTGGGTGTCACCCCACACCAGTACTTGCTTCGTGCGCGATTGCGCCGTGCCGCCCGCTCGCTGGCGGGCAGCAACAGCAGCATCACCGACATCGCCTTCGATTCCGGTTTCGCCGACCTGTCGAATTTCATCCGCACCTTCCACCGAGCCGCCGGCATGTCGCCTCGGCGCTTCCGCCAGACCGCGGGAGGTGCGCGCAATATTTTCCAAGAACACCACTGCGCCAGGCTTCTAAGGTGACCTTGGTAAGAAGGAGGTCACCATGTTCGATCATATCGGCCTGCACGTCACGAATCTGAACGCCAGCGTGCGGTTCTACACGGCGCTGCTTGCCCCGCTCGGTCATGTCGCAGGTTCTCTCGACGAATCGAGCGCCGGTTTCGGTCCATCAGGCGCGCCGGCGCTGTGGCTCTATGCCGACGGCAAGCCGCGAGGTCCCGGTGTGCATGTGGCATTCCATGCCGCGAACCGCCAGGCGGTCGATCACTGCCATGCGGCCGGCATGGAAGCCGGTGGCCGCGACAACGGCGCGCCCGGGCTGCGTCGGGACTACAGCCCCACATATTACGCTGCGTTCCTGCTCGATCCCGACGGCAACAACGTGGAAGCCGTGTGCCTGACCTGAAGGAAGAACAAAATCAGGAACCGGTTTCGTCCGCCGGTGGCGGCGCGTCATGGCGGCGCGTCATGGCGGCGCGTCATGGCGGCTGGGCGTCGAATTTCATGCCCGGCGTGCTGGCACCGGCTGAGGCTTAAATCCTCGCAGCAGGGGCCGGCGCGCCCCGCGCTGTGCTGCATTGCACCGCCTTGCCGCCCCCAGCGACGATGGGCTAGGAACGCGCGCGCCTTCCGGGCCGGCCCGCCTTTCCGGGCCACGCCTGGCGGGCCTCGCGCGTTTTCGGTTGGACGCCACCGGCAAGGAAACCCATCATGGCCCGCAACAAGATCGCTCTCATCGGTGCCGGCAATATTGGCGGTACGCTCGCCCACATGATCGGCCTGAAGGAACTGGGCGACGTTGTATTGTTCGATGTGTTCGGCGGCGTGGCGGCGGGCAAGGCGCTTGACATTATGCAATCAGGCCCGGTGGACGGGTTCGACGCGCTGATGACCGGGGGGTCCGATTACGCGGCGATCAAGGGCGCCGATGTGGTGATCGTCACCGCGGGCTTCCCCCGCACGCCCGGCATGTCGCGCGACGACCTGATCGGCAAGAACGCCGGCGTGATCGCCGAAGTTGCCAATGGTATCAAGACCAACTGTCCCGACGCATTCGTGATCTGCATCACCAATCCGCTCGATGCGATGGTGTGGGTGATGAAGCAGAAATCCGGCCTGCCCGCGAACCGCGTGGTCGGCATGGCCGGCGTGCTGGACAGCTCGCGATTCCGCTTGTTCCTGGCGCAGGAATTCGGTGTGTCGGTGGAAGACGTTACCGCGTTCGTGCTCGGCGGCCATGGCGATTCGATGGTGCCGCTGACGCGGTATTCGACGGTGGCCGGCATTCCGGTGCCTGACATGGTGAAGATGGGCTGGACCACGCAGGCGAAGATCGACGCGATCGTGCAGCGCACGCGTGACGGCGGCGGCGAGATCGTCAAGCTGCTGGAGCGCGGCAGTGCGTATTACGCGCCCGCGGCTTCGGCGGTCGAAATGGCCGACAGCTTCCTGAAGGACAAGAAGCGCGTGCTGCCTTGCGCCGCGTATCTCGACGGGCAGTACGGCATCAAGGACATGTATGTCGGCGTTCCCGTGGTGATCGGCGCGGGCGGCGTGGAACGGATTGTCGAAATCCAGATGAATGCCGAAGAGAAGGCGATGTTCGACAAGTCCTGCGGCGCGGTGAAAGAACTGATCGAGGCGGCGAAGAAGCTGCTGGGTTAGAACAATGCGCAGGCAACGCTTCGTCGTCATGGCTGGGCTCGGAATGGCCATTGGCGCAGGGGCGATCAGGTCGCGGTGGGATGCGCGCCATCCGGGGAAGATGGCCGGGTCAAGCCCGGCCATGATGAATAGACCTCAGCCTCCCGCCGGTGCAGCCAGAATGAGTAAGCCATGAACATTCATGAATATCAGGCCAAGGACCTGCTCAAGCGTTTCGGCGTGGCGGTGCCCGAAGGCCATGTCGCCTGGACCCCCGACGAGGCGGTGGCAGCGGCGCGCAAGCTGCCCGGTCCGGTCTATGTGGTGAAATCGCAGCTTCACGCCGGCGGACGCGGTGCCGGGCGCTTCGCCGACGATCCCAACGGCAAGGGCGGCGTGCGCCTGGCCCGTTCGCTCGATGAAGTGCGTGCAAACGCCGAAGCGATGATCGGCCACACGCTGATCACCAAACAGACCGGGCCGCACGGCCGCGCCGTGCATCGCGTCTATGTCGAAGCCGGTTGCGATATCGCTCGCGAACTTTACCTCTCCCTGCTCGTGGACCGCGACACCGGGCGTATCACCATCATCGCATCCACCGAAGGCGGCATGGAGATTGAGGAAGTCGCCGCCCACCACCCGGAAAAGATCCTGCGCGTGGCAATCGACCCCGCGTCCGGCATGTCGGGCTTCCACGCCCGCCGCCTTGCCTTCGGCCTGGGGCTGACCGGCCCGCAGGTGGCGTCGTTCTCCAAGCTGCTGCCGGCGCTCTACGCCGCCTTCACTGGCCTCGATTGCTCCATTGTCGAGATCAACCCGCTGGTCGTCACGCAAGCCGGCACGGTCATGGCCCTCGATGCCAAGGTCGCCTTCGACGACAGTGCCTTGTTCCGCCACCCCGATCTGGAGAAGCTGCGCGACGAGGCGGAAGAAGACCCGAAGGAACTCGAAGCTGCCAAGTACAACCTGAATTACGTCGCGCTGGACGGCAGCATCGGCTGTATGGTGAACGGCGCGGGGCTCGCCATGGCGACGATGGATATCATCAAGCTGTATGGCGCATCGCCGGCCAACTTCCTCGATGTCGGCGGCGGCGCCACCAAGGAACGCGTGACCGCCGCGTTCAAGATCATCCTGTCGGATCCCAATGTCGAAGGCATTCTTGTGAATATCTTCGGCGGCATCATGCGCTGCGACGTGATCGCCGACGGCGTGGTGTCGGCCGCGCGCGAGGTGCAGTTGTCGGTGCCCCTGGTGGTACGGCTTGAAGGTACCAACGTCGATCTCGGCAAGGCGATCCTGGCGAAATCCAACCTGCCGATCATCGCCGCGGACAACCTGGCCGACGCGGCAGAGAAGATCGTCAAGGCCGTGCAGGAAGGAGCCTGACCATGTCCATCCTGGTCGACGCCAACACGATCGTCATCACCCAAGGTTTCACTGGTGCTCAGGGCACGTTCCACACCGAGCAAGCGATCGCCTACGGCACCAAGGTCGCGGGCGGCGTGACGCCGGGCAAGGGCGGCACCACGCATCTCGGGTTGCCGGTGTTCGACACGGTGGCGCAGGCGGTTGCCGCCACCGGCGCGACCGCCACCGGCATCTATGTGCCGCCGCCCTATGCGGCGGATGCGATCCTGGAGGCGATCGATGCGGAAATCCCGCTGATCGTCTGCATCACCGAGGGCATTCCCGTGCTCGACATGGTGAAGGTGAAGCGGGCGCTGACCGGTTCGAGATCGCGGTTGATCGGCCCGAACTGCCCTGGCGTCATCACGCCGGACGCCTGCAAGATCGGCATCATGCCGGGCCATATCCATCGCCGCGGCTCGGTCGGCGTGGTGTCGCGTTCCGGCACGCTGACCTATGAGGCCGTGGCGCAGACCACTGCCGCCGGCCTGGGACAAAGCTCCTGCGTCGGCATCGGTGGCGATCCGGTGAAGGGCACCGATTTCATCGAGGTGCTGGAAATGTTCCTCGCCGATCCGGAAACCAAACAGATCGTCATGATCGGCGAGATCGGCGGGCAAAGCGAGATCGACGCCGCGGAATTCCTTTCGCGGGAAAAGGTGAAGAAACCGACTGTGGGTTTCATCGCCGGCGCCACGGCCCCGCCGGGCCGGCGGATGGGCCACGCTGGCGCGGTGATCAGCGGCGGGCGCGATACCGCGGCGGCGAAGATGGAGGCGATGCGCGCGGCCGGTATTCATGTTTCGGAAAGCCCCGCGGCATTGGGCTCCACGATGGTGAAGGTGCTGCAGGGCTGACGGCCGCGCACCCGGCTGATAGGATCAGCGGGTCGGAGGGAGGCATGGCACAGCACCTTACCCGCGAGCAATTCCGCACTTGGGCCATCGGCCAGAAAGGACGATTTGAACGCGTCGCCGGCGAGCCGGTGGCGATGGCACCCGAGCGCATTGCACATGCGCGCATCAAGGCACGCATTTGGGCAGCGTTGGATCGAGCGATCCGGGACGAGGGTCTTCCTTGCGAGGCCCTGCCAGACGGAATCACGATCGAGGTCGACCAAGATACTGATTACGAACCGGATGCCGTGGTGAACTGCGGGCCTCTCGTGTCGGGCGATGAGGTCGCGGCAACGAACCCCGTGATCGTCGTGGAGGTGCTGTCGCCTGGTACGCAATCGGTCGACCTTGGGGGCAAGTTCGCCGACTACTTCAAGGTTCCGACGATTCACCACTACCTGATCGTTCGCACGCTGCGGCGTGAGGTCATCCATCACAGTCGATCAGGGTCCGATGTCGTCAGCCGCGTGATCAGCATTGGCTGCATTGTGCTCGATCCGCCCGGCATCAGTATCGATCTGGCGCACATCTATCCTGCTGGCGGTTAGACTGCTGCTTTGTCCTGCTTCTCCGCGCGCCCACTGTCATCGCGAGGAGGGCAGCGGCGAAGCAAGCTCGGTCAGGCAGAGTCCGTTGACCGAGATTGCTTCGCTTCGCTCGCAATGACATGGGTCCGGTCGCGCGCAATGACATGAGACCCTCGCACTCACACGGGGTTGCTCACATGCCGAACAACCTGTTGACCGACATCCCCGGCATCGCTGTAGGCAATGTCGAGGACCTGGCGCTGGGGTCCGGCGTCACCGCTATCATCTTCGATAACCCGGCCGTGGCGGCGGTCAGCGTACTCGGCGGCGCGCCGGGCGGGCGCGATACGCACATGCTGGCACCGGAAAACACAGTGCAGGCGGTGGATGCCATCGTGCTGTCGGGTGGCTCGGCGCTCGGGCTGGATGCGGCGGGGGGCGTGCAGGCGTGGCTGCGCGAGCAAGGCCGCGGATTCGAAGTCCGCGGCGTGCGCATTCCGCTGGTGCCGCAGGCGATCATTTTCGATCTTGCCAACGGCGGCAACAAGGATTGGGGCCGGTTCTCGCCCTATCGCGACATGGGCTATGCCGCGGCAGCCGCTGCCCGCGCGGATACGTTTGCGCTCGGCACCGTGGGCGCGGGGGCCGGTGCAACCACGGCCACGGTCAAGGGCGGCCTCGGGTCGGCCAGTGCCGTTACGCGCAGCGGCCACACGGTGGCGGCGATTGTCGCGGTCAACGCGGTGGGTGCGCCGACGATCGGTAACGGTCCCTGGTTCTGGGCCGCGCCCTTTGAGCAAGGCAAGGAGTTCGGAGGTCTCGGCTGGCCGCAGACGATCGATACGGCGCCGCGATTGAAAGGCACGCCGGGCACCAGCACCACGATCGGTCTGGTTGCCACCGATGCAACCCTGACCAAGCCGCAAGCCTTGCGATTGGCCATCATGGCGCATGATGGCCTGGCGCGCGCCGTGCTGCCGGCCCATGCGCCGATGGACGGCGACACCATCTTCGCGGCCGCGACGGGCGCGCGTCCATTGGACGACGTGCCGCGCGAGTTGACCGAACTCGGGCACGCGGCAACCGTGGCGATGGCACGTGCCATTGCACGCGGGGTGTTCGAGGCGCGGTCGCTCCCCGTGCCGGGGGCGCAGCTTTCGTGGCGCGAACAATTCAGCGTGTGACGCGCCATATCATGTCAATGCGAGGAGCGCAGCGACGAAGCAACTCTCGTTCGAGAGTGCGCGTGTTTGACCGGGGTTGCTTCGTCATTGCACTCCTCGCAATGACATAGGAACGCACAATGACATGGTGCGCCCCTCTGCGGCGCTTGTCTGGCTCCCCCAGCGTCTCTTCCAAGAACGCCGCCCACCACTGTTCATACCAGCGCCACGGGCCGCACCGGGCTTCCGGTTGCCCCACGGAATTTCGTCGCCAGCAAAATGAAGCAGAAGGCCGACAAACGATCCCGCGCCAGCTCGTCCAGCACAAGGTTCTCGACCAGGTACACCCCCGCCTCGGCCAGCGCGTGCTGATGCACCGGCATGGAAAGGGACTTCTCGGGATTGGGCAGCACTTCCACCGCCATGTTGTCGCAACCGATGGCCACCACGCCTTTCGCGGTCAGCCATCGCGCGGCGGGTTCATCGATGCCCGGCTCGCCCGCCAGGTAGCGGGTGTTGTCCGCGCCGAAATACCGCCCCCATCCGGTGCGGATCAGTACGATGTCGCCAGGGCCGATCTCTACGGCAGCCGCATCGGCAGCACGCGCGAGATCGTCTGGCGTTACCACACGCCCCGCCGCCAGATGCGGCCCGCCATCCAATCCCGCAACATCCAGCAGCACGCCGCGCGCGATCATCGGCGGCGCGTGCTCTATGCCCAGCTTCTCCAACCCCCAATCAGTCACTGTTTCGGACGCCGCCAAGCCGTTGTACAGCCGATCGCCTTTGGAAAAATGACCCAGCGCGTCGATATGCGTGCCGACATGCGCGGTCATTTCGATGCGTTCCACATTCGCACCGGCGTCGTTGGTGGCACCGAGCAGGCGGCGGCGTCGGATACTGTCGCGCCATGTGGCCCACATCGACATCAGGAACGGCGTCTGGTTCGGCACCAGAAACGGCGCGCCCATGCCGATCTCGTGGCTGACGTCGTATATGCGACCCTCGCGCACCAACGCCAATGCGGCCAGCCGCTTTTCCGCCGTCAGCAGATTGGCTGCGCCGATCTGGTCGGCGGCACCCCAGCGTGCATGGTCATGGGCGGTCGTCACGTTCATTGGTATCTCCCCACGCCAGGGTCGAGCTTGGCGGGCGCAGTTTATTCCCCGTGCACGACCCGGTGGTACCCGCGCGCGTAGTAAATCAGCCCTTCATGGACGGTGCCAACTTCCACCGCTTCCACTGAACAAATGAAGACGTCGTGCGTCCCCACTTCGACGATTTGTGTAATCCGGCAATCGAACGCCACCAGAGCGCCATCCAGCACCGGCGCCCCGGTCAGCATCGTGTGCCACGTCGCACCTTCGAATCGCGCTTCCATCGTGTGGTCGGTCATCCCGGCGAACACCGGCGACAGCTCCTCATGCGCGCCGGCCAGCGTGTTCACGCACAGCACCGCATTTGCCTTCATCGCCGGGTAGGAATCGTTCGTGCGGTTGGCGCAGACCAGCAGCGTCGGCGGTGTGTCGGTGACGCTGCACACCGCGGACGCGGTGAACCCCGCGCGGCCCCCCAGCCCGTCGGTGGTGATCACGTTCACCGCCGCACCGAGGCGCGCCATTGCCTCGCGATAGGCCTGTTTCTCCACCGCCATGCCTTGCTCCCATCCCCTGGCGCGCACCTGCGCCCCGCGATCCGTATCAATGCGGCAGGCGGCATCATAGACCAGCCTGCTACCCCCGAGTAGCCGGCGCCGATTTGCAACAGCGTGACCGCGCTGGCGTGCCCGCCCCGCTCAGGTGCAACGCTGGGGTAACC
>Ga0335072_10001650_pt1 | contig 35904 bp, 23 predicted proteins | sample Lox_Sample_21_FD_206725 | JGI IMG/M metagenome (GOLD analysis project Ga0335072, IMG submission 206725) | Soil microbial communities from Loxahatchee National Wildlife Refuge, Florida, United States - Lox_Sample_2.1 | ecosystem: Environmental > Terrestrial > Soil > Wetlands | place: USA... | reverse complement strand
TGCTCCTCCGTCGCTTAGTAAAGCGTCCGAAGACCGCCGAAGCAGCATGCAGGTTTGCCGGCAGTCACGAGCCTCGGTCTTGATTTTATTTTTCGAGCCCCGGGTGAAGGATGTAGTCAATATCAACGTATTCTGTCTTGTCCGGAGGTATTTGACGGCGGGATAGCCACCCACGGAGATGAAGAAACGTGTACGGTTCCTGAACACAAGACGAGACATTGTGAGTGTTGGATTTGGACTTGTGGGGCTCACCGCCCAAAGTTCGACGGTGATGCTTGTTGTAGGAAAGCGTGAGTATGTGGGGGCTGGCGTTTTTCGGAGGAGCTCTTCGCCATCACCAACGGCGGCTAATTCTTTCGTCTTCTGTTTCCTTGATCTCCAAATTTATGGTGCAAATTTAGAATAAGCGTACCTCATCTACGCTCAACGTCTCGCCGAGCGAGAAGCTGCAGACCTGCAATCCCGAGACACTCGACCTAGCCGCAGTGAGGCAATTTCTCACTAGTCCTCTCGCGCTCTCACCTGGATAAGGCATAATGTCGGCCTCTGTGTGCTTCTACCACGCCCAATCAGCGTGTTTCAGTAACGGCCGCAGGTACGGTATTTTTCCTATAGGCCATGTCGTAATGCCCTTACTGCTGATTTGAGCGCCCGCCGAGCTGTCGCGAAGATCGGTAAGGATGAGGGGGGCGGTGGAGTGGCGAATTGTCGTGCTGACGCGGCGTTGCCGAGGGCCTGGGCACGGAGAGACCACGCATTCCATCGACGTCACCATCGGCGCCAGGCCGTCGATGAGAAGGGGCGACCGAGGTGTTGGCGAATGAAAGCAGGGGGCCTGCCGTAATGGTGGGGGCCGACAGGGTCGCGGTGGATTATCGAGTTACTCGACAGGGAGACGATTGGCGCCCGAAGGCGCGGCGTGCCAAGTGATGCGGCTGGCGGTGGGAGGGGAATTGAGGTGATGGAGCGAAGAGCGATCTAGGAGATTCTTGTCGTTGGCTTCGCCATCCTGCTGGTGGAGATGAAGGAAGGCTCGAAAAAGCAAGGACGAGTAGGTAGGAAAACATGGTGATAAAATACACTTCGCGAGCACCCGCCATCCTATTGGCGCCGCAGCTGTGGGAGCTGCCGCCTGGCACAGGTCGGTCAGACGGGTGAGTGACTCCATCGATGTGTCTTGAGCTCTGCTTGGGTGAGGGCCGTGGTCCAATGATCCAGTATGGAGAAGTCGAACTGAAACCAGGTACGCTAGGAACGCTGGCCCGGGAGGGGAGACTTTCCCCGCTGACCCAGCATGCATTAGGACATGGTAGGTAAAGGTACAAGATGGGACAAATATATAGCCACTGCGCCCGGCAAATTCCGCCCATTAAAGCAAAGACCAGCCTAGCGGGCGCGCTGGAGCGGAGCCGGTTTGGGCTCCCCCTTCCACACCGCACCGTTCGACAATGCCAAGATGACTGAACTCCGCCTCGAGCTCACCCTGCTCCGGCCCTAGAGTAACGCCGCCCTGTGCCGCGGGAGCCTGAGGTGAGCCTTTGGGTGAGGCCCACCCATGCTCACCTTGGTCAGCGGGTGAACGGGGTGAGCCTTATCCACTACCGGGCCCACTCGGCTACGTCGACAAGCGCTCCCTACCATAAGATCTCGACTTAACTGGGCCAATCCGGCGTCTTAAAACAGTTGAGAGCGAGAACTAATATGATATGGCAGTATCTATCTTATAGCGTCGTAAATGAAGGTGTTATTTACGAGGGACCCAGCGTCAGAACACCATCGCACATCTGTCTCAACTCCAGCTAGGGGTTTCGGCGTTGTCGCATATGGGTTTTAGCCATCGTCGTAGTGTCCTAAAGGCCACTATTTAGGACGCTGCACGGTCTGCTTGGGTACCAGCTTATCGGCCTTGTTTCGACCTGTCTATCACCTATCTGTCCATCACTTTGCTGTCGATCTAATTAGCTAGCCAATCCGACTGCCCGCACTTCTTCTCCCCGCCTTACCCTCCATCTTTTGTAGATGGTTAGATAGTGAGCTCTAGTACTGTTCTAGATGCAGAGCTGCCGCTTTGGCTTCGAGCAGCACCTTAGCCGTTGGACAGTCTTTTCAGCAACTTTTCACCACGCGGAGCAGATGCATGTCAACGAGAGATGCATGCCAGCGAGAAATAGGTTGGGCGTTAGGCTTTCAGAATTTTCCAAAATAGTTTTTGGGCAAACCTCCCCATCTCCCACTGTACTCTTGCACTCCCCAAGGGAGCCCGCGATTACAAGAAGATGTGCCGAGCCAAGCCCCCGAGTTCATTGGCTAACGGACGAGCGTCGGGAAGAGCGCTCGCTACGATCACACTACCAACCTGGAGTATATCTGTGATGATTCTCCCTAGGATAGCATCTTCTTTCTTCTTCGTAGTCCTTCCTCAGTCTCAAGTTGAGTGCCTTGCTCATAGCCCCTACCACACCCCAACCCTACTGCCTAATTAGGTACATATTTCAGACACCGTTGCATCCATAATGCGGTGACCTCATCGATTGCAACTCCTCTTTCCGTCCTTCAAGTTGAGCAAGAAGCACCGAGGGAAAAAATTGAACGATATATAGGGAACAGATGGAGTCCACTATTATTCGGTCGCGACTTACAATATGCGGTCAAAGTAGTATCGGATAAGGAAGAGTTACCAACTATTTTCTAATCAAGTAGATTACAGCATTTGAAAGCAAAAAGAACATGCTCTAACCAAAGTAATCCAATCAGCGCCTTGGAGCCTATCTCAATAATGTGCATCAACCGTCGAGTACTTTTTGCCTTCAACCTCAAGTGAATACTTCATCAACCCTGACTTAGTGCTCTCAACCTGCAATTTGTAAGTCAACACGCTGTACGGAGCTCCATCCTCGTCTCGGGTCTTCTTCACAAAGAGGCTTTTGGGAACTTGGTTCAGATCGGTGACCAGGTAGCAGTTGACTCTGACTACACGGGATTGCAAATTAGCTCTTTCAAGCCACAAGAATAGACAGCGCTGGGGAGAAACTCACCATCTTGTGGATGGTCTGGAGCCAATAGGGCTGTGGACTCGTATAATAGGTCTGTCACCTTCAGGACATTCCCGCTCGGATTGTGTCCAGGGAAGTCACGATAAAACGAGAGCTTGATCTTTTTGCCACGCTCGAGTTCATCATCCTGGTGTCGAGTATCAGCATTATTCCCTCCGGACACTATCAAAACATTGACATGAGGAGTGACAGACTTACCATGTAGATGAACCACTTCATAATATCGCATTTGTCTGACCCGTCCCATTCGTTTTGGTACTTGGGGAAGCCTCTATCTCTCCTAGAGTCCCAAGGACTGCTACAGCATGTGCCATAGTGCTTTGGGGCTTTGGTCGCAATCACCATGGGTGCCATCGGCAACTTGCTCATGACAGCACCTCTAAACTGGGGTCAGAATCGTTCCACGCGGCTTCAGGGGATAGGACAGTTTACCTGACAATCGATGGCCATCTGTGCAAAGAGGTTAGCTATTGAACCTGCCTCCTTCGGTGTTTGCAATCTTACGCATCTTTGGGTTGAATTACCAGAATTCCTGGATTTGATCTCTGGATGACTTCCTTCATATACCCACTGCTTCCAAATCCGCCGACAAGGAACACAGCCTGCAAGGTTTTAGCAACTACCGCTACAGCGTACGCAATGGTGAAATGCTCACCCTTACACCGCTTGTATTGGGCGGAACAGCCTGAAGGCGCTCAATTTTGACGTTGTTGATCTGTTCCGCAACTAGTCGGTCAATTTCACGGATGATAGGATCAAAGATCCTGAACATTGTCGCCCTGTCAGACATCAGTCGCTCTGCGCTAATTTAACAAACGATTTGTACTTGCCCTGATAAGGTCATGGAGTTCTTGACTAGCCCTTTGGCTGGTTTGTCTTTGAGGTTTGCCATCGGGAAGCTGACGTATTTATTGTCGTCATTCTTCCCCGCAAATGAGACTTTGATGGCGACATCGAACTCTTTCAGGGCGTTGCGATATCCTTCAGTCTGTTTGAGCTTCACATAAGCCTCGTCCCCCACAACTTTCTGGACTTCCTCTTCTAGTAGCCGATTGATCATGGTACTCCCAGCAATTCCACCTGCATAAGAGTCGTTAATGTAATGAAACTGGTGTTCTCAGAAATTGGTTATACCAGAAGGCTTTGTCAGCGCCTTGAGCTCAAATGGATCCAAGCTAACTATCTCATACGATATCAAGTCCACAGTACCACCGCCCGCATCGCAGATCACAATAGCATCTCGAGCCTGTGGCGGTGATTAGCGCAGCTGCAGTACAACATGAAGCAACTTTTCCTACCTTGAGGCCTTTGGTTCTCACCGACTGCAAGGTGAACAAAGCTGCTGCTTCTGGTTCAGTAATCATTTCCACCGGCGAGATGCCAGCATTCCGAGCTGCCTGCGCTGTCGTTAATCTGTCTCAGCGCGAGCACGGTGGGTTATTGTCTTACCCGTAAAGTCATATCCTTTGCCTTGTCGGACCACACAGCTGGCACCGTAAGGATGTATTGTTTCTCGAAGTTATTCAAAAACTCGGGATCCAGATAATTGCCCTTGATCTCTTCGATGGCGTGCTGGAAGATCGCCCGCATGTAGTCACTTGCCACATCCACCACGGACTTGGGTAGCTTCGCAGTTTCTGCCTCAATGTTTGTGGGTACAAAGTATGGCCTTGGTTGCTCTGGATCAAAGAGCAGCTTGATGCGTTCAATTTTCTCCCCAGTTGCCCGATCAAGCTCATAACCCCATTTAAAGTCTTTTGGGGATCCAGCCTCATACAATATGGCGGTCGGCGCTTTGGGAACTATTCTGTCTCCTCCAGGCCATTTGTCAATTATGTATACTTTTTCAGGGTCGGTCGTGAAAGCGTAGGCGATCCTGTTTCGCATGAGCCTGTATTAGCAAACCGAGAGGTTGGCTCTGGAGAACTTGATAGCTTACCCGCTGTATGTGGTTCCAAAATCAAGGGCAATTATCAGGCGATCCCCCGAAGCCTCCGCACCGATGTTGAGGCCGCCGATAGCATTTTCGAGATCACTGGGCGCGTACGGTGGCGGGTCCATTGTTGCTTGCCACACAAGGCTATAGATTACCTCTGTTGGACGAGCACGATCTTGCGGCGGAAGGAAAGTCCTACTTAAGGTCGAATATGTCAACCTTGGCAGACATTTTGGCCTTGTAATGTATGTTTCAGCCTGAAAAGCTTTTTCTGGACGCCGGTCTCGATGGCTGGTCCTGCATGAGGCGGTGGTCAACTTGGAAGGATCATGTGGAGTGTAAGTGGTTCTCGATTGGTTGCGAGTGGGCGTTTCGCAAATTCTTAAGCAGCAGTGGCGTGCATGAAACTAGGCTGTGACAATCTCCATAAGCGGGTACGAGGGATTCGTCCTTTGCGACAGCTTCGAGGTCCAACGCGTAGACCTGTCGAAGGGGGTGATATTCGACAGACACAGGCATTTTCGAAAGTACCATCAAAACAAGTCGCCCGAAAGACTCCAACGTTGATATGCACAACACTCAGGTCAGGGCTTTCCTCAGAAAGCTGATCAGGCTAAGGGTGTGGAGACCCAGGAGTCCAGGACCACATGCGAGTTTCTTGGACTAGGCTAGGGTAAGTTAGGAGCGCTGCTCGTCAACGGAGTAGTTAGCGGATAGTGTCCAATGGCAGCAATGAAATGCAGCATCACCCATGTTAGCATTTATCCCACTTCAACATAGACTGCATTGATGTCCTACTTGACCTCGGAAAACCGCTACCTGAGATGATTCAATAAATTCCAACGAGACGATCATCATGACCAGTGTCGTTTCATGGAGATGCCCTTTTTGCATGCCTGATACGCTTAGGCGTCTAGTAGCTTGTCAAGGCTTGTTTCATCTCTCCCCCCGCTTTCGAAAGCGATCCAACATCAACCTGAGAATCACGCTGTCACTAAGCATGCAGCTAGCATGAGCTGGACTTACGAATCCTGACTCGCTAGGTATACGAGCTTCAGACCCACCATGAGTAATTCGCCTGTCGCAGGATGCTGCCGGCTCCGCAATCCCTGGAGCAGTTGTTGACCCTGTTCTGTAATCTAGCCGCTACCGACTTGGTAAGGTGACGCACTCAAAGATGTGGCTCATCCCTTGAGACTAATACAAGATTCCAAGAGACACCAGCTAATTCTCCTCACACCCGTAGCTGTCGTTGTGCTCGCTTGAGAATCCGCGCTTACCAGGCTCTCTCCTCATCCTTCGCGACTCCAGCATGACAGTTGAACCAGACGTGATGGAAGGCGTAATGCCACAGCAGTTTCGAGAACCGTATCGTGTCTCAGAGATTGTGAATCAAGAATCGAAGAACACTACCGGCGATATCGATCTGCAAACGTTGCATGGGGATCTCAAGAATGTGCAAGGAGAAGTCCAGAAGATCCATTCAAAGCTTGATGCATTATCACATAACTATCAGACAGTATGTTGCGGAGTCATATACATGGGCCTATCCACTTTCATTGCTCGACAGTTGATGGGACGCTGCTAACACCCCTCCAGGTCCAGACTCTTGCACCTGCAACTGAGAACCTGCAACCCACCGTTCCGGCCTCAGCGTACGATCTACAGCAAGCATACGATGACCTAAAGCGATGGGCAGATGAGAACATAGAGGAGCTTCAGAAAAAGCGGGTTGAGCAGGACAAAGAGATAGAAAAATACAAACAAGCCAAGGAAAGCTTAGAAAGGGAACTCGCCGATAAGAAGACGAAGGTGGCTTCTTTACAGAAAATGATGCTCCGAGCAGGACGGAAAGAAGACGTGCCAATGGATAATGACATTCAAGGAAGGTTTGTCACTCTCAAGGGCGAAATACTTAATCTGGTCAAGAATCATTTCAGTAAATCCGTGTTGCCAAGAGGTGGTTACCCCAAAAGCGCGTCGCCTGACGTTCAAGAGCTTCTGATCCGTGCGAAAGTCGCAAAGCACCTGTACGAGTGCTTCTTCAGTCCAACAGTCAAGCTTTTTGGGGTTGAAGATGACCGCAAAGATAATCTGTTCAAATGGGTGGAAGAGAGTACGCTGGCAACACGGCCCAATTGTAAGTCAGCAAGTCACAACCAATGATGGGATATTGAAGCATGTCGACTGACTCTGAAATAGATGACGAGTTAGTTGAGTGGCGAGCCAGTAGCGTTCGAATAGCGAAAATGTTGGCCGCTGGCCATCAGGCGCGCTATCCCATCAAAATGGCAGGTCAGATTTGGGAACAATTAAGATTCAACTGTCACCACCCGCGCGATAGCCCGGAGAGAGAGCGAGCCGGCGTAGATCTCGGGACCCTGTGTAACAACGCCTTTGAGATAGCTCTGTTACTGCGAGAAACGAAGATTGAATATGAATGGGACCAGGATCGTGAACGCCTCCCTTCAGGTACCACTAACCACAACGACCATGAGATTCTTGGAACGACCGGCCCAACCACAGACGAGCCTCACGAAATTCTTCAGATCGTGTTTGGAGGTGTGATTAGAGGTGATAGGGCCACAGGCCGGTTGAAGGACGGAAGGACCCGGCTGTTCCAAACGTGTGTGGTTATCGCATAGCAGCCGCCTTTGCGCTAGGTCGTGCACAATGCAGCGATAGGGGACTCTCCTTTTAGCCTCTCAGTACGTTTCCAGAATGGAATTGAACACAGCGATTCTCAAGGCCCGGCTCCCTTTTCTTACGAGTCCCGAGAGGGGCTCGATATTCATACACAAGCCCCTTTCCGCAGATAGCCTTGCACATGAACCTCAAACTTTTCTTCCTTCTGCTTCGGGGACGGACCATGCTCGTTAGCGAGATACGGAATTCGGTTCATCGCGTGCCATTCAGCAAAGTCTCACAGCGGAACCTTTTTAAGTTGGCAATGAGAGTGTCCGGCGTCAAAGGCGGCCTATCAAATTGCGCTGATAACCAATTCCTATCAGGGACGCTAAAGGAAGAAGCATCCTGTTAACGGCCATCAATCAACCACTTCCTCGCACATCCTCGACTGCGCGGAGAAACAGATCGACATCACCTTCGTCTTCCAAGCTTTCAAATAGTCTTTTAAAGCTGCGAGCAAATCATTTCGGTTGTGATTGGCCAGATAGCTCTGATAGAGGTTCTCGTGCGGGCCGCATGCAATGACTACGGCTCATCATAGCCATAGACCTTCCGCCCATAGAGAAATAACCTGTTCTTATTTCCGTACAATTGATCTAGTTAACTACATTCATCCTATAGGGCTCGAGTCCACTGAGCAGTTCCGACGCTTTGGTCGTTTTACCAGTTTACTTTCCTTCCTTTTCACCCCACTATGCCTGACCCGATGACTCTGCAAAGAAGAATCTCGCCGGGTGGTGGGATCTCGCTGAAGTGCGTGCTCCTGCATTCCCAAGAGGGTCCATCTGATATGGGCATGTCAGCATCGAAGTTCGCACGGGCTGAGAGACATCAATCCCTTACGACACGTAGCGGTCTAAAACCGAATTTTGACTCCTCTTAGTCTTCTTATTATGTTTCCCGTTGTCTCGAGTGCTGTCCTTCTCTCGGTGCGACCCTCTCTTATAGCCGTTGGTTTCGGCTCGAGCTCCCAGATCCTTAGTCGTAGCTTTTCGTTTCGCCAAGATGAAAAAAATCCGCCTCGAGCTCACCCCCGGCTCACCTTGGGTCAAGGGGTGAACGAGTGAGCCTTATCCCTTACCGGCCTACTCGGCCATGTCGACAGCGCTCCTCACCATCAACATCCAGCCAGTGATTGGCGCTGTCGCATTTTAAACAAGCCGACAGTGAGATAACGATTTTCATGAAAGCGGCGACATCTCATCACTGTCCAACCTCGAAGCGTCCCCACCCGATCGGGCATCGCGCCCCCTCGCCGCTTTGCCAACTATAAAGCCCGTCCCCCTCTGCTGTTGCATCCAGGTTACCTTTCTTTCGAGTGTTACTCGCGGCTTCCTAGATCGCCCTTCGCCTCCAACCATCCTCTCTCGCCTGCAGCTGCCTCACTCCAGGCCCCTTCCTTGGTGCCCCAATCACCCCTCCCTCCTTCAATTTGAGGAGCAACTTTTGGTCCTACCTCGATCTACACTGATTGCAACGAGCATTACTCTCATTCACCCCACCCTTTGATGCACGCCTGCCTCGTCAACAGCCTGGCTCTGACGCTGGGCCGTGCGATGGAGTACCTGGTCCTCCAAGCTCGCCGGCTGCCTACACATGCGTTAGCTTTGGGTCCGCATGCTCGACCATGTCCTTCCTTCTCCCACGTCATCCAACACGTCGCGTCGGCACAATAGGTAGCTATATCATCGCTACCTCATCCTAGTCGATTTCTACCACTGCCCCTTGCAGGATTGGATCGGCTGAAACTACACTGCGACATAGCCCATGGAAGAACATACCGCATCGGCAGTATGGTCGCTTGAAGGATAGCCTACAGATTTGTTGGAACAGGCTGAAGTCAGCGACTGCCGGCGCTTGGCTTGATCAGGTAACGAGACTAAAACGCTAGAAAACTCTGGATTTTCAACAACAGACATCAAACTGTTCCGATTCCGATGAGTGAACCCAGAGGCTGCCTTGCCATCATCCGCTTTGAAGTTCAGGCCCGGTGGAACCTCTCAATCTAGTTCCCTTCGACATTAGCCTTTGGAATTCAGGATGCTATTACCCTCACTTAATGATCACCCGCACTCCCTTGGAGTCGTCCTTTGGCAACGCCCCCGTCCTTATGCCAGCCAACGCGAGGCCACGGAGTAGTGCTCTGCTTTGAGCAGGAGGCCAGAAAATGTGCAGCACGTGGAGGGGAGATGCGCCTTCTACACTAAGCTTTCTTTTACAGAAGGACATGTGAAGCTGCTAACTAACGGCCCGCCATTTCCGCGATCCGTGGGGGCAGATTCACATCCGCAACAGCAGCAATTGAACATTAGGCTCTTGCCTAGTACCTGCGGTGGCCCATTCTAACACTCGAGCCAACACACGCCGCGGCGCTCAATCACCGCTCAATCACTAAACTACCACACAGCTCGCCAGCGATATACAGCTCGCCGGCGGCATAGAGCTTGCCCACTGTCACACAGCTTGCCCACTGCCACACAGCTCGCCAGCGGTATACAGCTTGCCCAACTGCCACAGCTTGCCAGCTGCCATAGAGCTTGCCAACGGTATACAGCTTACCAACTGCCACACAGCTCGCTGATCGCCAACTGTCACAGCTTGCCAGCTACCACAGAGCTTTCCAACGGTATACAGCTTGCTAACTGCCACAGAACTCGCTAGTGGTACACAGATGGAGCGGGTAGTGCATGATCAAGCAGTAATTATGAATGAAGGCTGCCGTCTTCCGTTGTAGCCGCGCGACAGCTCCAATAACTGTACACTTCTTTCTCGTCTAGAAATGGCTGCCTCGAGTAACCAACTTGTCCTCCATCGGACAAAGTTTGTACGATCCACAAGATGGGACGGTTCGAGTGACCCTGGCGTATTGATGTCATTAATCGAAGGAACGCCATTCCGCCCGTAAAGAGGGGAGTGTGGAACAATTTGCGGAAGCAGGAGGGATTGTACCATCGCAAGTAGATGGGTGATATGAACAGGACAAAAGTAAAGAAAATGTATACGAGAGACGTACCATATCTGAGTGGGGATAGTCTCACGGTCCTTTCGAACAGCAGAAGAAGATTCTTTTCCAGTTGAAGTGTGGACCATGGCGTCAGGCGCCAAAAATAAACCACCCAGGCAGCAGCGTTGCTCCTGTCCTCTTTAAACGAGCCAGGGGTGCGTCATAGGTGAGGGACCACCCCGGTCAGAATTAGCAGCTCACCCGGGCCTCACCCGACTCCCGCGAGCTCAGGACGGCGAGGCTCACCCGCCAGAACGAGACGGGCAGCCGTCCCTGAGTTCCCCCCCGATTACAAGTAAATCGGCACGGCTGCCCCTTCGGGCGATATAAAAACCCTCGCCGCCCCCACCCTCTACCTCGCGAGCCGGGTGAGCCACCGCCCACCCTAGGTGAGTGCCCTCACTCTCGCTCACTCACCTTCATTTACCTTCACCCACCGCCGTCTGCTCGGCCAATCGAATCATGCCGTGCGGGTCCATTTTGCGCTCCTGGCCAGCGCGGCCCAAATGGGCTCTCACGACGGTGCCATCCCTGGGTTGCACCACACACGACGGTGAGTCGACTCTGAAAACTAAGTCTGATCTCGCTCTCCCATCTTCTCGTCTCATTTTCTTCTTTCTGTAACCTTTCTCCCCGTCCGCTATATGTCGACCACGGCCGGTTATCCTCCCATCCGTATCTATTCCCGATTTTACGTTTCGTTGTTATTGTCATGCCGCACTGGCGCCGAAGCCATATAGACGCTAGAGCAAGGAGAGAGATTCCCTTTCTCCAGCGTTCAGTCTCTGTATGTTGTAGAGCTGAAGTCATCATTACGCAGGCGCCTAGCATATTACACACATGCGAGACGCATGCTCCTTCACTCTGTAGAGAATTCTATTGCCCGGCTAGCCTTCGGCTCGGCTGACAGCACCCACATTTTGATTGTCCGAGGCAATTACCCTCTCCGGCTGACCGAGCTGTATCCTGAACTCCGAGCCACAAATCGATGAGTCTGGACTTCCCAACTCCGTGATTTCTGATACATTATTGGCCAGAGGGACTTGCTTCTTTGTAAGCTACTCCTGACGACTTTCCTAGTTTTGGTAAAGTATGTGTATTTTGCATAGCTCCTACGGTTTCACTCGAAAATGCTCGACTTCCTCGTTAAGATGATTAAAGACTCTTTGCCCTGATCAGTTTGAAAGTTTGTTGGCAGCTTATTCTAATAACGTTGCTGAGTCTTTCGTACTCCGACCCAGCACAGAGCTGTCATGCCTGGGAGGTTCTTAAGTTCAATGCAGCAGCCGCTGTGGCTCTCACAAAGGAGCTCTCGATGGTTTACTATCTGCGTCGTGTCATATAGCGTGTTCGTCGACATCTTTCTCTACGGAGTCATCGTTCCTGTTATCCCATTCGCAATCCAGCAACGGATTGGAGTCCCGACCGGGCATGTCCAGTACTGGGTCTCCACAATGCTCTCCGTCTACGGCGCAGCGCTTCTCATTGGCTCTGTGATCATGGGTTGGACGATTGACAAGCTTTCAAATCGCAAATGGCTATTTCTCTTTGGTATTGCTATCCTGGGCGGTAGCACGCTTATGCTTATGCTGGCCAAATCTATCGCAATCATGTTGGCAGCAAGAGTCCTCCAAGGCGCATCTTCTGCCGAAACGTGGGTTCTCTCTACGGTCCTCTTAAACGACAGGCTTGGAACGCAGGACCTCGGAAAAGGTCTGGGGTGGGTTACGTTAACTCGTACGATCGGCGTTGTTATCGGCCCCGTTCTTGGTGGAGTCATATATGCCCGACTCTCGTATTACGCGGTCTTTGGCGTTGCGCTCGGCTTTATTGCGATAGATTTTGTCCTACGAATCCTCCTTATTGAGACACGCGTTGCTAGGAAATGGGATCCCTCAATTGAGCCTCCCGAAGATGGAGCTGAGAAGACGACGCCAAGACTCTCTGAAAATTACGACAAAAATCGGCACAAAACCATACTATCTGCTGGTGAAGTCGAAGCTGCGGCAGCGCCAGTTACAGCGGTCTCGAAATGTGGACGAGTCTTTCAGTTTGCGCAGCGAGTCTTTCCAGTGCTGACACTCGTGTCCGATACTCGTGTTCTGGTCGCAGCATGGGGCTGCTTTTGGCAAGCTGCCATCATTTCCGGGTTCGATGCTGTTGTTCCCATCTTCGTCAGCCAAACTTTCCACTGGACTTCTGAAGGTGCAGGATTAATCATGCTAGCCATCGTTATTCCCAGCGCCATCTCTCCCGTTGTCGGCCACTTCTCCGACAAGCATGGACCAAAATGGTGGGCAGTGACCGGATACGTCCTAAATACACCTCCTCTCATCCTCTTGCGCCTGGTGAAGCACGACAGTATCAACCAAAAAATCCTCTTTGCCATCTTGCTCGTACTCATCGGCGGGTTCAACAGCTTCCTTGAGATACCATTGTGGGTCGAAGTAGTAGCACGGATTGAGGAGAAGGCGAAGGCAAACGCAAACTCTGTCAACTACGCTGAAAGCACCAACCTAGGGACCACTGGTCCAGCGCATGGCATCATAATGTTTTGCTTTGCCTTGGGAGTACTGGTCTGGCCGACTTTATTGGGGTTTTTGCATAAATCGATAGGCTGGGCAAATATGACGTTGATATTGGGCATGATCAACTTCATCTCCGCAATTCCTACGCTTCTCTTCACAGGCGGTTATCTTTTTTAGGAAAGATAATGGGAAGCAAGTGTAAGAAACGAGTATACGATGCTTCGGAGCGCACCCGGCCCAGGCAAGCCCAGTGTCGTGAGTAGGCCGCGTTTCGGTTACTACTTGCTGGTTCGTAGCTGAGGGTTCAGCTGGGCAGGTCCCATGTCACGATCTCGGCATATAGGTATTCCACCGTGAGTCTTAGCAGGAAGCCAAGATTCGTTCTGTCTTTTTAGGGGCCAATGGCCGAGTTGAGTGGAACCTTACATCCCAGGTGGCAAGGTGACAAGATGGCGTGGTGGTGGCGTTTCGCAGTCAGCCAGGTACGTCAACTAAAGGACACCTGGCCGATGGAACTTTGAATCTATAAGTATCAGCTCGCTCCTTAGGTAGATAGAAAACAAGACAGTTGCTTCCAACAATACCATATACACCTGTTTGCTGCGCGCAACACTCAGGGCGGCGAAGGCTCACCCGCTAGAACAGGACAGGCAATGTTGAATGGACGTGGGCCGATTTCTGCTCTCCCTCGGGGGGACTACGCCAGTTGATCAAGCTGTAGCTATGGTACGTCCAGAGTGCGTTGGTGTAGCTCCGTCATTGTCAAGTCGCAGCGACTTGCAGAGAACTGGGTGGCGGGGACCGACATATACCAGTACATACGCAAAATTCTATACTTTCCCAATTATCAGCACCAGAGCAGCGAGACTCCAATTTTCATTCACAAGCTACGCAGCTTCCTTTATCAGCGTCGGCGGACGCCAACGTTCAAGGCGAGGAATACCTCCCAGTTCAACCGATGTGGCAAAGCAGCGATTGGCCGACCTAGGATACGCAGGCCTACGAAGGCTACAATCAGTAACTTTATCCGGGGACTTAGCCTCTAAACTTTAAAGGTCGTTGTTTAGAGGTTACACGAGGTGTCGGCAGTACAGGGGCGTGCATTTTATGGGCATGCATCTCATGGGCGTGCATTCATAAGCGTGCATCTCATAAGCGTACATCTCATGGACGTGCATCTCATGAACGTGCCTCTCTCGTGGGCCTCTCTCGTGGACCTCTCTCGCGGGGCATGCATCTGCCTCCGCCCCAAAGCCCGTGTCCTCTGCCTCCGTTCCAGAGCCTGTGTCCTCTACCTCCGCCCAAGAGCCTGTGTCCTCTAACCCCGCCCCAGAGTCTCCGTCTTCTACCTCTGCCCAAGAGTCTCGGCGCTCCAAGCGCACACTGTCTATCTTGGGCCACTATGCTGTTTAGCTTGGCGCAGCTTGTAGAAGCCTCGCAGGGGTGGAAACGTGTAGATAACGACTCATTAGCTAGCAGAGCTACTTGGATTCAACTCTGGGTTAGCTGTTACGGGTAAAGCTGTAACGATAGACCCGACTGCGCAAGCAGAAATACATTGCAATTGATGTTTAAGAAGTTGCTCAGGATCGTTGCCCGGAAGTGTCCCGCAAGCCGATCAGCCCAAATCTCACTAAAATTCAGGAAATTCACAGCGAAATATCTCGGAAATCTTATCGCTTTACGAGTAAGCGGCTTAGCATAGCCGAAAATAAGTGGCCAGGCACCTCGGGGCTCTCGGCGCGCCGAGAGTGAGTTCACAGGTGAGGGATCACCCCAGGCGCACCCCAGGGGTCACCCAAGCTCACCCGGAGCTCACCCGGCTCACGCGAGGTCAGGGCGGCGAGGCTCACCCGCCAGAACAGGAAAGGCAATGTTGACTGGACCTCCCCCGAGTTCTGCTCCCCCCGGGTGGAAGGGAGGTTAGAGTGTATTCTTCGACAACGGCCGTCGCTGGCGGCGGCCTCGAGATCAAGCCGTTGTCACAAGAAGAGACTCTCGCTAGATAAGATAAAATCAGGCAACTGGGATAACTTACTCCTAAATAGGAAGACGCGACAATCGACGCTGTCCGTATCGCTAAACGATATTGGCGAAAGTAGGTGTCCTGCCCACTCTAGCCCTCTATCGGATGCTGACACGCCTGCTCTACAGGTATTATCACCTAATCAGCGTTATTACACTGTATCTTCCTTAAACCCATATTTTAGCGACGAAAATGTTCTTCCATCCACAGAACCCTCACTGGTGGAGTCGAAGCATGAACATGGACGAGACTTTTGAGTCTTATGATATGCTTTCACAAGTGCCAATAATGATATGCGTCACGATGAACGGAGCATTTCTCAATTGCTGTATACATCATCTTTGCCGATGGACACGCACACAGATCCTTGTCGGCATCAGGGCCACACGGCATCAACCATCACCACTTCCCGCAAAGGCTTTTCGTGCTGAGATGCATTGGGATTGCTCCGCTTGTCGCTGGACCTATAGCATGACATGAAAAAGCCACCTAGGATTTACGAGCGACTTCCCCGTAGTTACAATCCGAGTGAAATGGACACCTAAACCAGCTCCAGTCAAGCGCCGACCGCCGACCACCGATCGCCTGCCGCGGAATTCACCGTGCCTCCACGTCTATTTCTTCGTCATATCTTTGGGAACCGCGCACCGCGACACCATGTAGGCACGACCGGCAAAAGGACCAAAATAGGAGTCCCAGCAAGACGCATCAACGAGCCCAGATCGGTCTGGCAATGCAAAGTCATCCGAAATCTTGGTCTTCGTGTACAGCATAAAGATATCGTCTGGCCCAGCAGACTTTTCCCTCTCCGCATCGTACATGTCCTGGGTCAACTTTCCCTTCTGGATCAATTTACACTGCCCTACTTCGCGGACAATATTGCCCTGACTACCCTTCCTTTTCGGAGACCGCTGTGCAGACGTCTCGATACTGTTGAAGAAATCGCCGGCCGGCGCGCTCGCAGCGTTGAGGATGATATGGGACAACTGGTCGTCTGCGTTCAAAGTTCCGCTATGTCGGGTGTCGACTTCTTCAGCTGATCGCGCCCCGTGGGTAGTAGCAGCCTTTTCCGCTATTGAATCTGTACCGTACCGGTAGGCAGCTCGTGCGAAGTCAAGGTGTCGGTTCACCACCATCGTCTCTTGGTCATCCCGTAATTTGCAACCTGAGTATAAGAGCTTCAACGGCACCTCCTGTCCATCTTCGAACCCCAGCGACCGCAAAATGCGAAATAAGCAACAGAATACCTCGAAGCTTTGCCAAAAAGTATTTCCGGGGAGTCCTTGGTCTGTTTCGAGGTGAAGAAGCTCTTCGTAATCGTTGAATTTCCAAGTTCTTAGAAACCGGCGTAGGCGCTCGGTGCTCTCGGAGGCCGGCAGCCTAGCAAGCACCCAGAGCCAGATGTAAGGGGCTACAAGGTACCCCTGTGTACCGTAATCGTAATCGGTCTCGGTTCTTTCAAACCAGATCAGCCCAGACGAGACGACATCCTCCCACTTCACGTTCGACCCAGGGATCACATCTTGGAGACGAATTTGTCGTCTAGAGAGGATGCACTGTGCGATAGGCAAGGTATGCTCGCGTAGCAGGTCAAGGGCTTCTCTATAGCGATCTTTCAATCCGGTGTAGACATCATTAGCCAACTCGGTGATATTTGGCTCGTCCCCCTTTTCACACATAGCCAGCTCGTCGGCGATTAGCTCTATCGCTCGTGCATGCCCACCAACGTCATTCACGAGAAGACGGGTGGCAGGAGAGTCGTTAAAGACTGGCGACTTGTCATTCTTGTAAGTCGGCGGTTGTAAGCGGTTAAGAGGTAGATATACGCGCTTGCGGTGAGTGTCGGCTAAAAATCCTTGTACAGGACCAAAGCAGGTCGCAGTGACGCAAGTCATGATGAAGGGTGCTTCCCTCAATGTTCCCTCTTTAGTTTCGGAAGGACCTCGTGACAGTAAACTTAAACCACTAATTTGGTTCAGTAATCCATAAAAGACACTGGTTTTCTCGTTCCCGTCACTGTGCTCCCTGAGGGCCCTTTGAATTCCGTCGACAACTAAAATTCCAGTGAAATCGTCGTATAGGTCAACGTTTTCCGCCGCCGCGACAAGTCGGAAAATGGCAGCAGGATCTGCGACGTATCGTTTGCGGATATGATCAATAGGCATGCTAAGTAACTGCTGTAGCATTCTGGTACCAATCGCATTCCACGGGTTACTCATTTCTTCAACCGTCAAGGGTGTCCCGTTCTCAAACGAGACATGAAATACAAAGGCTTTTTTCAATCTCTGCGCAAGCTCATGGTAGAGGGGGTGTTGAGTACGGAGCGTGATTGCTTCCTGGACCGAAGAGGCGAATTCTAAGCCATGTCTCGACTTTCCAGTTCCGGCGCCCCCCAGATAGAAATAGGCGGGAATGTATGTCTTGTCAATTTCATCTTTCTTGTAGTGGTCGTAGTGTTCGAGAACGTTCGTTGCAAGTGTCTCGTATAGCTCCGGGTGTGGCTGAAACGTCCAGTCCACGCCTCTCGTTTTTACAAGAGGACGTGGGGGCTTGTACTCGATTCCGGTCTTGAAAGCCTCTTCTGCGTCAACTGGTGTTGTTAGCTTGCTGTCTACGTGGTGTGCATGGTATGAAAGATAGTATCTACCGGCGGTCTCCCTTACTGCGATCTTTCTCATCAGATCCGCGAGCCTCTCGACAGACAGAAGGCTTTTAGAGGCGGTATCGGACATCTCCGCATCTCCGGCCTGCTGTGTGTTTCCTGTGACGTTGTTAGCTTGCTGTCTACGTGGTGTGCATGGTATGAAAGAGAGTAACTTACTCATTGTACCGGCGGTCTCCCCTCCCGCGATCTCCCTCGCCAGATCCGCGAGCTCGCCGCTAATCCCAATAGGCAGATTGCATTCTTTTTTGAAGAACCCCACATCGCCAGCCTGTTTCACGAAGAAAGCCCCGCGGATAAATGCGGCCTTGAATTTCTCAAGATTGTCACCTCTAAGCAGTCCCGGCCGCTTTTGTTGAATCCACTTGAGCAGCTCGTCCTCATTCCACTCTTTTATCTCCTCGATTGTGGGCTTTATGTGGCTGGGCTGCTGAGGGATATATGTTCTTCTGGAAAGGAGTCCATGGCGGTTGATAGGACGGCGGGACGTAGGCGTAACAAGCGAAGTGGCAAGGCGAGACGGAGAGTAGAAGCGAGCACCAGCAGGCGTAGGAAGCAGGCGTAGGAGTGGCGGCAGAGGGCAAGCGAGTGGAAAGAGAAGGCGCAACGGCATTGCTGGAGAGGAAGAGTGGTGAAGGTGGTTGGATTGGCAAGAGAAAGCTTGCTTTGTTGGAAACGAAGAGTGGTGAAGGTAAAGCGGTCGCGGGGAGGCGGTTAAAGTTGAAAGCGGAAAGTGTGCCGAAAACAGCCAGAGCCACCGTTTTCTGCCGCGAGAGCGTTAAAGGCGGTCGTTTTCGACGGATACGCGGTTAACTGAGGGTTGATGGGCTGCGGATCTGGCGACCTTTAGTTGAAAGTCATGATCAAGTGTTTTTGAATGGGTTCGAAAGATCTAATGTGCAGAATCTCGGTGGAAACGCTGCAGAGCAGGCGAGCTCAGACTAGCTGAGCTGCCCGTCCCCACTGATTGTGATTGATGAACAGAGTGAACAGTATGCATATTCAGAATGTTATTCGGTCTGTCTAGGCGCACGGCAATTCTATCTAGATGGACAAAGTGTGTAGTCACATGACTAAGGCTTGGCACCACCAACAGTGATGAGCTGCTAGGAGGCATCACAAGCATCAGGACAACTTCTCTTGCACTCCACACGTCACCCAGTGTTCAATGGCTACCTCAAAGCTACACCAAGAACTCCTTTGAGGCGAAACCGGGCGTGCTTTTCTACGGAGCCTATCAACGATGGCATCTCCCAAAGTCTTGACAAACCCAAGTACTCTTGCCTCTGAAATCAGACAATGATTCATCTGAGTCCTGCCACATCTCGATATTCGTATCGGACCACTACCTTAGATGGGATATTACAAATATGCACAAGCGCTATATAATGTGCTTTGAGCGAAGAGCCATTGATTGTGAGCTGAACTTCTCCGAGTCCACGACTGCAAAGGGCCTGATCCTGGCCGATGAGATCCCCGCCCTGACTTTGTCATGGGTGTGGCACGCCCATATCGCCGGTAGCTAGAAGCAGTGCTAGTCTAGCAGATCAACATCTGCAACACTTACTTGTATGATCTGATCTCCGTTTGATGTCATATGCAATTCAGTCACCCTAGTGTACGTAACCCGCTCAATTCTCTAGATACCACAGTCCATCTCGTACTGGCCCTGGTTGGCTTTTCCCAACCGTAAATAATTGTCTGGGCTGTTGTGAGTCTATAAGCCCCGAGAGAGCCTATCGTAACTTGCGGTAGCAAGGGGACAATTTCCGACCACCCGATGGCGCTGTTCCAAGCTCGTAAAATTCAAACCAGTCACGGAGCACGTGTTCTTATTGGTGACTTGTTATTGTTATTCAGGACAGAAAATGCCAAATACGTGCATGTGAAGGGTGGTCAAGTGATTACCATAGCCGCTAAGTTCCGGGCGAGAATGATCGCATGTGAGTTGTACAAGTCTTGTCGAAAAATGGGGAGACATCTCATCCGCTTTCCGTTCCACGATCCGATTGCCAGGTGCATCGCGGTTTTACTGGTGGCTACGGCAGACTCGGTTGGCCTTCTCCAACCGAGAGATGATCACAAATCAGTTCAGGTGTTGGCTTCGCGACGGAGCTCTGTTCAGATGATTCGAAGGCCATTTCATGAGCTCTGGCGGCCAGTCTGCCAACTACCCCCCGGCAAGTCTCATATTTGTAAGATTGTTGAAGAGATTATGCAACCACCCTTTCCAAGGCAGAAGACGCAGATCCAGTTGCGGCCACCGCGACCACTGCCACATGTTATGGCATATTGTGGAGGGATAAGGTATGCCAAAAGACTGACTATGCGGCCTGTACGCAACATTAAAGTACGAATCACATGTTAAGAAGATGGAAGGTCTCATTGCAACTCGTAATTCTCGGCTGTGCTTTGAAGGAATAGGTATCCGTAAGAGAACCAGTCTGAAAGAACCCTCTGCTCTACTGGGCCGCTATGGATAGCGGTCGTTGATCATACGCTAGAGTGCCACTATGAGCTTTTGTGGTACTCTTCGCTTACCAGCCTGAGCCAAACCCCTGTGCGCCCGAGTCCCAGTTCCCTTCACCTGATCCAGTTTTGTCGGCTTCACCACCATCGTCCCACTTATCCCACTGCTCATCCACGACTTCCTGTTGCTCGACTTTGGGCGTATGCTCTTGCCAGGCTATCTTATCAGCGAGCCATGCTTGTACCTTTGCCTTATTACCTCGGTCGAAGGGTTCAAAGGCAGCTGCTGTCGTGGTCTTCGGAGGATGCTTTGGTCGCAGAGTAGTAACTGCGGTGGCATTTTCCTTCTCATTACGCTCCATCAGTTCTCGAAGCCATTTGAAATTCGCATGAGAAGTACTAGGTACAGCGGGGATTCGGATGGCGCTGTAGTATCGGTTGGCTTTCTGCTTTTCCATCACGACTAGGTGAGGTTTAGTGCCATCTTCGGTAGTTGTTGGCTCCCATGCGTCTGCGAAGCTGTGATCTACCTGCCCTTCATGGTAGTATGGCGAAGTGATTTCTCGTTCGTCAACTGTGTATTTGTAGGAGAGAATCGTAGACATCACTCTCTCAAGGACGCGTCCGTTGGTGCCCTTGAAGTTGTCCCATGCTGTCCTGTTGCCAAGAATGTACTCAGCATCTTGAGCCCGAGTCAGTGCAACGCATGAAAGATTGGAATCCTTGAGAAAGCCTGGCTTCTCTTCGACAACGAAGTCGACGAACACGACATGATTTTGGCGGCCTTGATACGCGCTGATATTCGCAAGCTGAACCTTGCCCACATCGATACCTGGAAGCAAATCGTCCATGACCTCAAGACCTGATCGGTACAGACGATGTTGTGCACCGTATGGGGTGATAATGGAGACGTCCTCGGGCTCGCATATCTGTTTCTCAAGGATATCGGCAAGTGTATTCAAGGTCCATTTGACGTTCTCTTCGTTGTATGAAGACGTCCCGCTCTTCTGCTGCTCTCCATGCTTTACGTCGACGAACACAACTGGTGAATTCTTGAGGAAAGTCTCATGGTTGTATTCCTTCATTCTTAGGCAGATCGGTCGAGAAAGCTCGCGAGTACCAGGACCATGGAGAAGCATACCCTGATAGAATACCTGGGATGGAATTTCCATAACGATAGGAACTCCACGATATTGGATACGAAGAAAGATTACCGGTAGACCATTGGCGTACCAGATCGCAATAGGAGAAGTACGCATCTGTTCAACAAAACCGTTGGTGCCTTTCGATGCGAATTTCTCCGTCTGCATGATTGGCTTCATTTGTCTAGGATCGCCGAGAAAGATGTTGCTCTTGCAATTCGGAAAGTTCGCCCAGATAACCATGTATTCGAGTAGATTACCTCTAGCACCTTCGTCTGTGAGAGTAATTGCTGCATCAAAGTTCTCAGTGACGACAGTGTCTCCTGCGTGAAACAAAGTGCTGACTAGAATATTGGTTCTGGAGATGGTGTACTGGAGTAGGTCTTTGGTCTGCTCTTTGAAGGCAGAATTGCGCTCGTTGTTGAAGATCTCGCCACTCCTGTACTGTTGGAAGCTCTCGACAAAGTTGACGAATTTCCTAGATTCGTTGAACACAGACGGGACGATACCTGCTACTTGCAGCATACGATGTCCTAAGCTCATTTCCACGAGCTTGAGTCGAGAATCATTGATGCCTGGAAGAATCTGCTTAGTCTGCTGATGATAGTAGTCGAACACCTCGGAGGCATAGGCGAGTGTCTGTAGAATGATCAGGTCTTCTTCGGAAGTGTCCTTATGAAGTTTCGGACGATCCTGTTCCCCTGGTTCACGATTCTTTTCGGCATCCACTCTGGCGACTTTGGTCTCGGTATCAATTCCATGGAACCGAGTTACCATGAGCGGCTTTATTTTTGGATTGGCGGACATGACAAAATGGCAGTCTTCTTGATGTGCTAAAGCTAGATCGTTGAGAGAGTCGTTGACGGTGGATGTGGAGAGAATACGGATTGTCTTCTTGGTAGACATGATCAACGGGCGAATGAGTTGCTGTGCAAGAAACGTCTTTCCGCAACCTCCTGGAGCTACGATAACAAGCTGTCCTGCTGGTGCTTGACCTGCAAGATCCACTGCGGCACGTTGATCTGCGTTGAGTTCTTCCATGACAGCGACTGGATCTGGAAATTCTTCGCGGACAGGTTCGTACATGTCAACCTCTGGTAGATCAATGTAGTTGTTACCAAGGAGGAGCTGTTTGATCTCCGGCTTTGTAGTGAGATCGCTAAGTTGATCAAGGTTCTTGATATTGCGTCTCATGACCTTGTCAGAATATTCCGCCTGAATTTTTACAGGAATTAGTGCAGCCTTTGCAATCAATTCCTTAGCGATCTTGCGGCTTTTCAGCTTTCTCCAAGGGATGGCGTCTGTCATTTCAGTAGCATCACTCCATGAGCCTCTGCCGTTCACCTTGCTCCAAGGACGTGTGATGATGGCAGTGACAGTGTCGATTGGTATTAGTGGAAGAGGGTCGACGACAAGACCGTGCCAGCTCTTCTCTTTGTTGTAGACTTCTGTATCGAAGTTGATCTTCAATTTGTCGCCAGGGACGATGCGAAAGTTATTCTGAGACGACAGAGGAATGAGAGCTAGGTATCGTGTACCGAGGCCTTCATGTTCTGCGAAGGGAAGTCCGATGAGGCGAACACTGAAGCTAGCTTCGTTGATTTCCTTAGCAAGCTTTTTCTGGTACTCCAGTTCTGCAATGGCAGAGAAGCCATACGTCGTTGTAAGATCTGCCCAGTTGAATTTTGAAAGACGTGGATTCAAGTCGTACTGAGGACGCTGATCTGGCTTCAAGATCTGGCCGATTTGGACGCGATACCTATTAGGAATATTGGTGTACCATTTGTAGAACAGAGAGTTGGGGCGTTCTGTATCGAAGGCACACTGAAGAAAATCGAAGTCGTCCTTGGTCTTGAAGGAGCCCTTGATGATGAGGCTAATGTTCTTCATGCCATAGAACGCAGAGCGGAAGCAGTCCAGTACACCATGAGTGTCAGTAGTGATGAACAAGGATTCTGCTGATACAGCTTCGAACTCGATGTGAGCAGTGAACAAATAGAATACAGAGCCTTCTTGGATGTCGTTTTCAACGCCAGGTAGAATATCAGCAACGTGGTCTGATGGAACCTCATCAAGTTTCATGGTGGTGATTGCTTTGCAGTTCAGGCGAAGAACTCCGACGTGCTTCTGCGACTGGCCACCCAGATTATCTTGCCAATAAGGAATGTCGATCTCCAGGTAAGAGACGTGTGGGTGAACAATGAAGCTGACAGTAGGCTGCATTCTCTTGTCCTTGACCGTGATCTGATAGTCAACGAGAACTTGCGTGAATGGTGTAGTCAAGTAAGCTTCGAGATCGGCATCGTACTTTTGCTTGCTCTCAGGATCAGACAAGTTACGCCTGGCCTGCTCGACGAACTGGAACTTCGCAGTGGCTTCTTCTTCGTTGCCGACATTCTTGTCAGGATGGCATTTGACAGATGCTTTCCTGAAGGCTCTGTTGATGGCTTTTTGGGGAATAGCCTTGTAAGCCGCAATGATATCCTCAGGAGATGTTATCGTAGGATCGTCAAGTCCTAGGGCAGCGTAATAGTCTGGGACTTTAGGTACGGCATTGATGACGGTCACCCAGCATATGTAGGAGTTGCCAGGTATGACACGATGGACGCCATGGTCCGTCATGACTGTATCGCGTGGTTCTTTGCTCATGACGGGCTAAGCTCACAGCGGGCTAAGCTCACAGCAGGCTTCTGTGGGATGTAGAGGTAAGGAAAAGAAGGTTGAGAGAGATTTTTGTTGGTGGTGGGTTTGTGTGGAGGATGTTGAAGGTGGGTGTTGGTGGAAGAGCTTTTGAGGTGAGAACTCGGCCGAAATTGCAGGCGGGTGTTACTCGAGAATGATGAAGGGCTGAACGTGTGTGTGTTCTGTCGAATTTTGTCGATCTTTAGAAGAGATGGGAGGTTGCGGTTGGGGGGTGATATGAGGTGCAGAATCTCAAAGGAAACGCGGCAGCAAGACCAACTTCGGGATCCGGAGTGGTCAAGACACTAGGAGATGATGATCTTGGTGCAGAAGCGAGAGGTCATGGCTTGAGCGAGGTCAAATTGTCGAACGCGAGGGGGGAGGATTGTAGAAGAAGTGAATGATCTAATGCCGAACACCGGAAGGAGCGCTGGCGAAAGAAATTGCGAGGTCGGCTTAGGCAGGAGAGTGAAATTGTCTTCAGCCCTAGCAAGTCAAGCAAAAGCTCTCAGTGTCATAAACTTATTCATCTGTCTCGCAAGTTCCATTGTCTTTCCAGAATGTCCGTAAATTCTCAAATCTATCACGAACGAACGTGTCTGGTACGACCTGAAAAGGTACATCGCACCACTTGTGGCCATATATAGGGCGAAACACGATCCTGATCTGGCCAATTGTCCGAACCCCATTTTGTCCTATATCATTCAAGATGAGCCGCTTGCTGGAGTCAATTCGGTCAGTACCAAATCTGCTAGCCACTCTTTCCGCAATGAGACAGATGCTTGCTCTGGTATGGAGCTTCCCTATGAACACACTTCCACTGGATACGTTTACGCTGGAGGCTTCATAACCAAAAAGATCGACATCTGGAGATTCGCTAACGTCAAAAGGTATAGCGGGTATACTGACAGATGGTAGGTAATGGACGGCGACGTCGCGATCTGACTTGACAAGACTGGGATCTGATACCACATCTGACGTGGATTGGTTACTGAGTGGAATCTGCGCTCGATCTTCTAGTGTGGCTCTGAGCACTTGAGGCTCATGCTCCCATTCAAAAGCTCCGATCCCCAAGGGTGATGGTGTAAGTTTGTCAATTTTACATTGGTCGCAGATCTTGTGCGCACATGTAATGCCATTGTCCACCACGTTGGTACAACGAGTTGTTTCGGCGAAAAGGTGAGGACCTTCATGGCACTGGTGGCACTGCCACTTCGTCGGATATGATCGAGCTGCCATATTACCGCTGACGGAAGGCAAAAGAAGATGGGTTTTGCGATTTATCTGATAACAGTCAGCAGGTGCATGAAGGGTCTGCGACACAAACCTCCCAGGCGCTATACAACTGTGCGCTCTCTGTCAGTGGAAAGAATAGACTCTGGAAGAGGCTGAATGTTTCTTGCTCCAAAGTCAGAAGAAGACGCTATTGCGGTATTCTACACTCGTTTGTGTCTTATCAAGATGTCCATGGGTCACAGCCTCGTCGTCCATTTCCACGAGGGCATTTGGGTATCATGGGGCCTGAGTAGCTCATTCATATCGTAGTAGGGCTGATCTGTCTTGGTTGCTCTCGCCTTGTAGCGGTAGTCAGGGGGCTAGCTACTCAAGCATCGTAGTGTCAACGACGGACCACATTTACCGGTGCGCTGCCCCTTCGGGTTTGGCGTCCCGCACCACTCCCGACGGGGATCGCGCTCGCCTCGTTTGCATAACTATAAAGCTCGCATCCCTTCTGATCCTCTCGACTGTTGCGCTGCCGGCACTCCCAGCATTCTCATTCATTTTGTCGTTCAGTATCTCCCCCCTTTGCGGTCCCCTGGACCTCCTTTGGCCTCCAACCTTCCTCGCTCTTACCGCCTACAGCGCCAATCACCTCCCTCAAACCATTTCAATGACGACTATGGTCCGCCCTCAATTCTATGTCGATCCACACCCTTGCGGTGGCCGCCTGTGCTCATTCGCCCACCATTCGATCACGCCTCCCTCGCTGGCGGCCTGGCCCTGATGATGACGTCGATAACATGCCCGGCCAGTCCTGTTACCGGCAGCCTGCTCGTGTGTTGGTCTGCAGTCCGCATCCGTGGCACCTTCCTCGCAGCCTCCTGAACCAACCAATCAATCAAGCACGCCGCTCCTGCGGTCTCGTCATTGAGCAAGCCGCGTCGGCAAGTCGAATTGTTGTCTCACCGCCCTGACCATTTTGCCATCCTAGCGGGGTTTCTACAACAACTCGTTAGGGTCTAGGTCGACTAAGACTACAAGTGCGACACAGCGAATGATAAAAACACCGCACCGGCCGTGTTACCGCTTGAGGATGGCGCTGCGCTCGCGAGAATGAACAGGCTGAAGTCAATGAGGACCACGCTTGGGTTCATGCGATGCAAGAGTGCCAGGTCAGCTGCCGTAGCTCTGTGCCTGAATGAGAGCTGCCTGAAGATTCTCGTGGGTCATGGTGGATGCCGACAAGGCCAGTGACGTACCTGGAGTGGCTTACGTCTGCCTAATCTGGCAATCATGTATTTAGTCAGTGATTCATCCCCTGGCATAATGGAGGGGAGGGCCTTCCTGGGAACTCTGGCGCTCCTGGGACCAGTCCCGCCAGTCCCAAGAGCATGTGAGACTTGGGTCAATCCAACTAAGGTTAGTCCAGCTTGGTCACTAGCTTATTCTATGGCGGATTTCTTGTCCACCCAGATTCACAGAGGTCGTCTTTCCAAGCCACTTTCCCCCAAGCCACCTTCTCCCAAGCCGCCATCGACTACCAGCGCAGTCTCTTCAGCCTTTTTGAGCTCTGCTAACTCTATAGCAGTTAGCCCGCGAACATTGGCTTCCCATGCGTCTTCTCCACGTCTTCTTAGGTACCGCGTCAGGGACATCAATGTGGATCTGTGCAAGCTCTTTATAACGCTCGGCCGCCGTTGTCAGCTTAGGCAGTCCTCCAATGAACTGACCATCCCATCTTGACTAGCCCCTCAACTCCTAGACGAGCGCGACCGCGAAACCCTCATACAGTCCTATCCATTCAGCCGCTTAGACAGTGATCGCGACCCTCAAACCGCTCGCCAGTGTCAGGAGGAAGAAGCCAGATAGGTGGAATAGCTCTTATAGCCTTCAACTAAGGAGGCTTAGCGTGCTCGGGCAAGGCTAAACAGGTTTCAGAGGCTTCAAAATCCATTGCAAGAGTTGCTACGCCAAGAATATATAGGTGCTCTTAAGCGCTGTGCTTTTTATGGCAAGCGTTTATAATAGTCATCAGAGTTTTGTGCAGTCACCTTGCCTTTGTGCAATCATCAGGCTCTTGTGCATTCATTGTGCCTTTTATGCGGTCACACACCGTAGAAGAAGTCCAGGACAAGGTGTCTCAGGTCTTTCTCTAAGCAGGCGCAACGAGGGACTGGAGTTTGGCAGCAGGTAGTCGTGGAAGGCGGCAGGTGGTCGTGGGAGGCAGCAGGTAGTTGTGGGAGGTACCAAAGTGAAGCTTTCCCAACCCGAGTACATCATTGTAGCCACTGGCCAGCAGGGCAGGGGGTTGGCAAAACCCTGAAACGTCAGCATTCTTACAGAAATATCACCTAGAGGCGCCCCTCAGTTTCCTGTGGTACTCAAACGCATCGCCTCTACATTTGGTAGCAACGCCCTAAACCGTACGATTCATTGAATTGGAACTACGATTGACGATCACCGTCCGGTCCTGCTTCTAGCACTAATGGCCTCGATGTTCTGCTGCTCCCAAGTCCAACCATACCGCCCTCAATACCTGGATCATGAACAGAAGTTTCGAGACATCATGGACTGGGCTAGTTTCCCAAAGACGGGCTATTCCTAGGAGCCCACCGTGCCTAGGAGACTATTCCCAGGAGCAGTGAGCTCCTGGGAGATTATTACCAGAGCACCGTTCCTAAGAGATTATTCGTAGGACCCACCGTGCCTAGGGGACTATTCCCACGAGCCCACCGCTCCTGGGAGATTATTTTCAGGAGCCCAGCATTGTCCTAGCTTGTTCTGTCTTGCCTTGGTTCTTATACAGGAGCCCCCGGTTATTAACGGTGTCGAGGGTCGAGGTATGGTCTTGGCCTAGCGCTTTCTCCCTCTCGGCCAGCGCCCGTTGATACATCCGCTCCGCCTTCGCTAGCCTACCTTGGTTCAAATATAGGTTCCCGAGATTGTTGACGGTATCGAGGGTCGACGTGTGGTTTGGGCCCGGCACTTTCTCCCTCCTGGGCAGCGCCCGTTGATACATCTGCTCCGCCTCCGCCAGCTTGCCTTGGTTTCCGTATGGGACCCCCCGGTTATCAAATTGTAAATTGCATAGGGTGGACCAGAGGTTTGCGCTAACGTTGAAGTGGGCGCTGTTGTACCGGATGGCTCTTTTGTCTCTGATACCGCCCCAGCAGTGTGAAAGAGCTTCATAAGGATATTGATCCAAAGTATAGTGTGGTGGGGCCAATTGGTCATTTACCCCTTTTATTTGGCGACGATCTTTAACTTCTGTTAGAGAGATAGCATTAACATACACACATAGACAGACAGGAAGCAGTCTCTTTAATAACGCGTCTCTGGGACTTCACCCTTCTCTCGCTGCCATTTCCTCCCCCGTCACATAGTTAGCCTTTTGACATACCTTTATCCCTCCACAATATGCCATAACATGTACACAATCCGAACACGAAATGTGCTACGGCTTGGGTGTTTGAAATGGTGGGATATTTTGGGATTCAGATATAGTGTCTATTGGCTGCTTCGGAGTAGATTATGTCCAGTCGACTCAAGTGCATTAAAATGGGTTTCTCTATTACACAATTACGTCTATGAAAAGCCTTCATGCCAACCCAATGGTTGAAAATGTCCCATAGCCATGACCCCTCAAATGTCGATCAAAATCTCGCTGCAAGAACAAATTGATTAGCTGCGTCTTTTCTCAAGCCCTCCTCCTCCGATAGGCTTTCCCTTCACGCTCCTCCACTCGACCACCAACGTGGCTATGACGGTCAGACACGCCATTGCAACAGCAATATTCCATGTCCGCGTTAGCGCTTTGTTGTACGCAACCTGGATACCGTATATTAGCGCTGTTGGAAACGCTTGTCTCAAATCGGTAGCACCAATATGCAAAATAATGTCCGGGTTGACCTTGGGCGCATCAGTGCGGATACCCTTTAGTAACGTGTTGTTGAAGACGTTCTGCGCGACACTTATGAAGATCGATCCGCCGAAAGTCTGCATGAACATCGTAAGCGCCGTGCCAATGGGTACTTCTTTCAGTGGAAGGACGACTTGGACGGTAATGACCGCCTGTTGTATGCCGAAGCCCACACCCAGACCGTAGATAACCTGATAACCTATCCATTCTGCCTTGCCGGTATCTACTTGGAAGGTGGTAAGAAGACCAGCCCCAACGCTCATCAAAATCGTGCCAAGGTAATAGAAAGGCGCGTTGTATCCGACAACCGTAGTGCCGACACCGGAAATTATACTGGCAATCACCACCGATAGAACCAATGGTAAAGATCTGATACCGGACTCCAAAGCGGAGACTCCTTGAATGGCCTGAAACCAGATTGGAACCCAATATATCATGACGAAGAATGTTCCGCCAAGACAGAAGGCAAACCAGCATGCCGCCGCGACCGAGCGTTGTTTGATAACATTAAAGGGGACGGTGGCGTTTTCACCCTTGTGGTATTGGATAACGAGGAAGACGGCTGTCAAGACGCCGAAGAGAGCGAAGCAGAGGATAATTCGCCAATTGGACCAAGGATACCGAGATCCACCCCATTGGAGTGCCAGAAGGCAGCACACAATGTCGACGATAAACACGGCTGTACCCCAAAGGTCGAGTTGGTTTGCTCGTTGACGCCAAGGAACACTGGCCTCGGCTTTGCGAGGTGGAGAATGGAAAAAGAATATGATAACCACAAAGCTGAGGAAGCCAATGGGAAGGTTGATGTAGAAGCACCACCGCCAAGTAACGTGGTCGGTGAATGCGCCTCCAAGGAGAGGGCCTGCCACGCTGGCTAGGCCGTACATAGCGCCAATGAGACCGGTATAGATGGGCCGCTTGGCAAGGGGAACGGTGTAGGCGATGATAACGAGGCCTCCAGAGAATATCCCAGCGGATCCGACGCCAGCAACGGCGCGGCCGACAATAAGGGCTTTTGACGTTGGAGCAGAACCACACACGGCAGATCCGACTTCGAAGATAAAGATGGCAGTCAAGAAGACAGTTTTGATTTTGAAGAATGTGTAAAGCTTTCCAAAGAAGAGTTGTAGAGCACAGGTTGTCAAGAGGTAGGATGAGCCATACCAGCCCACGTCGGTGAGGGAATTGAAGTGGTCTGTTATCTTAGGGATCGCGGTTGCGATGATAGTGTTGTCTAGCGCCATGAGGAAGACGGCAAGAGCGAGCGCGGCGATGATGACGGCAAGTTTCATACCGGTTGGATACTCAGGTTGGTCTTGTTCTGTGGCTTCTTCTGCTTCCGCCTCTTTCTCGGGCGCCGTCTTGTCTTCCTCATCTTGGGCATTGGACACGGCGTGGGAGTCGTTGATGACCGGCTTTTCACCTGTGTCTGTCTCTTGTGAGCTTTCCGAAAGAGCTGCTTGAGTTTCCGGATCCGCGTTCTTTGTCTCGGGTTGTTTATTTTCTGTGTCCGCGCTAGAAGGAATGTCAACCGTGCCTGCAGGTGCGCGCTTTCTGCTGAAGAAGCCCATAATGGCCCGCGTGTGGCTTTTTTGGTGTTGTCCGAGATCTAGCTGTTAGAGCAAGAAGCGCTCTGGTAAAGGGGTATAGCGAGTAAGGTTTGGGCAGTTATACATCGCGATTGTGACCATCAAAGGGAAAGAGATGGGCTTAAGGGTTCATTCTGGTAAGCAAGGTTTGAGCAGCTCGGACTCGGAGGGCTTTGGTAGCGAGCGTGCATGTAGGGTGCATGTAGGGGTCATCCTGCGGCCAGACGAATTTCTGCCAGATTTGGTTCCTTTAACTAGACTAGGGAAGGCCTGGCTAATCTTGATCGGCTCACGGCCACTCCCAACTTCCGACGGATTTTCCACGTGTGGTTTCCACGTGACTTCCCAGCAGTTGTTCTTTTGCTCTTTGCGGCCTCCAAGGCCTCCCTTTGGAAACTCAAAGCTACGTGACTTCAAAGTCAAGTGAAATTCGAGTGGAATCACACTTTGATGCTGCCTAGTGGGTGAACAGTGAAAGAAAGAGTCTGCCAAGACGGACAAATTGCGCAGCCCGCAGCACCGTTCATGCTGACCCCAATTCCGAGACACTATTCCAGATGGCAGTAATCGGTGTCCGGTACAATGCTCAGCTTGAGTTCACAAACTGCTTCAAACCCTCAGGTCTGTCCCTGCTTCATGGAACTGCCATACAGGTCCTGACATAAATTTAGTCCGCTATCCCCCGAGGGACTACTGAACTAAAGGACAGAGGTTGTGGCACAACAGCTTCATGGTTATCAAATGTCATCTCGACTCCACACTGAGCCATCCTTCATCTACAAATTTTCTAGAGGACCAGGCTACCTAGGGTCCCCAATGAACCTCCAGACAGCCCACCAGCAAGTTACTTTTTCTAACTGGCCATCACGGCCTTCCCAGTCATCGTATCCCACGTCCACTCCTTCAACCTCAATTTGTAATCCTGTTGCTTCCAGCCTGGTTTTCAAGTCCGCACGCTCTTGATCGTATCCTTCTCTCAGCGGCAGCTCGACGATGAAACGCGCGTCAGGCGTTCCCAATAGCCATCGACCGATGGTCTCAGCTAGCAATTTCGGATGCTCTGCAGAGTACAGCGGATCAGCTGCGAGAATGACAGAGTATTGCTGGCTTTTGAATTGAGGAGCGTTGGCTGCATCGGACCAGTCCAATGCTAGTACCGATAAAGCTCCACCAAAACGTTGCACAAGGTCGCCGTTTTGGCCGGCATTGTGCTGAAGATTTGGCACGATCTCCGGTAGATCAGTCAGATGTACCTGTGTTTTCCAAATACAAGCAGCCGCGATGCCAACCAGACCAGTTCCAGCGCCAAGCTCAAGCACACGAAGTTCTCCAGAGGGGAGGTAGGCCCTTAGGGAGTTCAGGCGTCTGGCCAGCATCAATGAGGACGTCCATGTCTTCAAGCCAAGATTGTCGCCTGTCAAGGATGGTTCTCGTAGGACAATCTGGACGTTATTGGAGATATTGAATGTCCGCAGCATGGTTGGCATGGCGCTTCGACCAGATCTTTCGCTGATCCTAGCACTTGCGGATGCCCATATCTGCTCTCGGACGTTCTCGTCGGAGATCCAAGAGAGTGGGGAGGAAATAATTGAGGTAAGATAGCGTGTTAGACCACTGGGGTCAATGGCGTAAGGTTGTGCCGCAATGCCATCGTCGTGAGAGAAAGACGATGTTCCCCGAGTTAATCGGTTCAGAACATCCAGCAAGGAGGATGCCGGCGGTTTTGTGTAGAGCTGTGGCAGGTCGTAGACTACAAGTTTGAGCCAGGCAGATCAGTGGACCAATATGAGAAAAGGGACATACTTTTCCGCACCATGCAGAAGTTGCTGATCAGACTTTCCACCCTCGTCGGCCATATAATCTGGTATCCAGGGGTAAATGAAATTCGCCCTTTCAACGATGACATTTATCGAGCCGGATTGGGGCGGCCAAAACATCTCGATATGTTCGATCACCAAAACATCTTTAGGCTACTGGTATAGGATGCACATGTATTGCTCGCTGACCTAGGAGAGTAGGTCAAAGCACAAGTAATGCACTAAGCGCGGGGAAGAAAAATGATTTTCGTTGGCGAGCTAACTAATGTATTTTCTCCTCTTGAACCTCCGAGAAACCCCCCTGCCAATCCATATTGGAGCTGCGGGGTGAGGAACAAGAGATTTGCTACACCAGGAACAGCTATACTGAGATTGGCGGCGGCGAGGTTGGAAAGGAGGATTATGAGAAGATGGAGGTACGCAGGATCCTAGCAGCCGCGGCCATACAAATTTACTAACAAATGGCTTGTGCGGCCCTGCAGTGTGCCCTACAACGCCACAACCGAATTGTGCCTCCGGCCGATAAGCCCTCGAATTGTCTCCCGATACAAGCCAGACAAGGAGAGCTATACATCATCAACATGTCCCTAAATCGAAAACAATTTGGTCCAAGTATTACTATCGGGCAATGGTAATCAGCCATTTGCTACCGCCTGCCTCTTAAGGGTGCTGTGCTTCTGAATCTCCTTATTTACAACATCTCCTCATTCCAAACAATCAATCTCTCACTACAACATATAGAGCTCTGCCATCAACACAGGTTAACGGCGTATCCGTCGAAAACGACCCGCCTTTAACGCTCTCGCGGCAGAAAACGGTGTGAATTACGGCATCTGGTTTATCGGCCTCGTGATCGCACTCACTGCCCGCCGCGTCCGGGCAATGGCCAAATTAAAACACAATAAAGCCCTTGACCACAACATCGATCGTGCCGTTCTACTAGTCTCCATGTTCTAACACAACCAAAGCGTCCACTCTCCGTACAAACTCGTCGCTTGTCTGCCAATACCCAATTATTGCCGTGCATTGTCCAAGATCTCGTTGAAATCTCCTGGCTGACTCGGATGCATGCGAATTGAATCCTAACCCTCCCTCACGCCTTCCATGACAGGACACACAAAGACCTTGCGAGGCAGGCAGCTACTCAGTCCCATCACTGACAGTAACGAGCAATTCTGCCAAGCGCCTCAAACCTCCACCGCTAAGCTAACCCAGCCTTACCCATTGTTTGGGCAAGTTCTCGCGACAGATCCAGCCGAAACCGCGGCCTTATGGGCAAGAGTTCGAGGTGCTATGCCTGCCGAGACGAGGGGAATGGGGAAAAACAAGGGCAATAATAGAGGAAGAGGTGGGCATGGCGGTGGGCATGGTGGAGGGCAACTCGGTGGAGGACAGCACGACAGCAAAAAAAGGAAACGGAATGTGCCGCAAGGAGATGAGGGCGAAGAACCAGGCGAAGGACCAGGCGACATCTTGACAGTCGTGGAGACAATGCAGACCAAGCTCACGAAAATCACATCGCTCAATCCACACTTTCAGAGCCTTGTACTTCTCCCTCGCAGGATCATCAAGGAGAACAACGATGAAGCCTATAAGAAGCCATACTCTCATTTTGAAACCACTGCACCCCCCCAAGGAGATTTGCTTGGTTACACGGCCATCGAAGGTCTTGATGCAGCGGAAATCTGGCTCTCCCTCTCCAACGACCAAGTCGAACAAATTATCGACGAGTACCAGTTTATGAAGAATAGACGGGTCTGCGAGGGAGAATACGCCTCTTTTGCGACAGAAAACTTCCTCCGAAGACAACGTCGGTTTACTAACACTCCTACAGACAGGAAGTGGCGTGCGGAGAGAATGCTCCAATTATTTGCTCCGCCCACAGAGGACTCCGTCTGGGTACCCCCACCATCCTTTGAAGAAAGTCCAGAGTTCAACTTCGATTTACCGCCAGACTGCAGCTACTGGCTCTCCCTTGCGGGTTTCAATTCTGATTACCGAGGCGAACTAAAGGTTACCGTGTATGTCCACGACGGGGACTGGATTACGTGCCCATACTTCACCATTGAGTTCAAGAAGCATGGCCAGTCGATTGATCAGGCTACATGGCAGGCCTGCGCCGCGGCATCCATACCACTCTATAATCGCTACCTTCTCAAACGCAAAGCACTCGCAGTTAGAGCGAAAGAATGGACAGATTTCGATAGGGCGCAGATGAAACATTATATCTTAACCTTTTTTGGATCTGACTACGAAATTTGGGTGCTCCGTGCCCGCTTTTCTAAGGATTCCAGCACCTGGGATGGATGCTCCATGATGAGTATCTGTCAGTCGACGTGTATGTCAAAGGTCGGGGTGCGAAGGCTGGAGAGTTGGATCAACGAGATTCACCGCTGGGGTTTGTCGGGACATTCGGCACGCTGCCAGGCCGATGTGAAGACGATTCTCGAGCAAAACGATGTCGAAATTTCGGCGATAGATTTGGAGGCAGGCGAGTAGGCGAATACTTTGCTAGCACCGCAATCAGGAGGGACTGATTTCGGCCGTTTCCAGGACCGACATCAGTGCCACAGGGGCGTGGGAGCTACGGAGACTCTGTTTGCTGTTTTGCGTCACAGAAGGAGCGCGCGGAAGGCTCGCTGGGTTCGAGCTTGGCGTAGCTACTTTTCTTCTGTACGACCTAGAACGAACCAATAACAGATACTCCTTATAGTCTACCACTACATCATAATACCTGTGAGGCAAGCGTGTCAGTGTAAGGCGTGGCCCATACTCGGCCATGCGGCCCAAAAAGACTAGAATGTTGCGAGTTCCGCTCGCAACATGGACCACAACCATAGACATAGCTTGTCATGGCATGACACCATCCAAGCGAACTCCTCCACCAAGTCGCCATGTCCATGAACTAGAGACACCCTGAGATATCGGTCTCGGTTCCCACGTTCACTACCTGGAAGACCGTATTGCGTGCTATAGATTCAGCACCTGGTGAAGTGGATGGGCCAATCTGGGTTCATTACAAACGCCGCACAGAATCCCAGCGACAGAAGCTCCGCCAAACGGCTCTGCAAAATGTAAAGGATTCGTCGTCATCTGCAGAGGGCTGTACTATTCCTATTTCAGCAGACAGTTTGGTATTTATGGTGGCAGGGAAGAGCGTTAGCGTAC